>UMGD01006020.1_pt1 | contig 18698 bp, 25 predicted proteins | sample 1965201 | NCBI WGS metagenome assembly UMGD01 (sample SAMEA4836066, study PRJEB28245) | human gut metagenome | biome: gut microbiome; material: fecal sample | place: Denmark | collected 2008 | reverse complement strand
CCGAAAAGGAAAAACCACCCGCTATGCGGGTGGATGATTATTTGTGTACATATTAGAATTTACGCTTTCAGTATTAGAAACTGCGTCTGGTCTTGTATCTTTTATTTAACAGGATATGATGAATGTATCAGTAATATCAAGGAGGATAAAAATGATGCTGCAAGTAAATCATTTATTTAAAAGTTATCAGACTGGAAAAGTTACTTATCCAGTATTAAAAGATGTTTGTTTTGAAGTGAACAAGGGGGAATTTGTCGGAATCATGGGAGCATCCGGAAGTGGAAAGACAACGATGTTAAACTGTATTTCCTGTTTTCTTCCCTTTGATAAGGGGGAAATCCGTCTGAAAGGTACGCAGCTTTCCCAGTTGGACGAAGGACAGATTGCCAAGGTGCGTAACGAACAGTTGGGGTTCGTGTTTCAGGACTTTATGCTGTTAGATGGTCTTACGGTATTTGAAAATGTATGTGTGCCAAAAGTTATCAAAAATGAACCGTACAAACCAATGGAAAAGAAAGCCAGAGAATTGTTGAAGATGTTTGGGATTGAGCATATTGCAGATAAGTTTCCGGCAGAGATATCCGGGGGACAAAAGCAGCGAGTGGCAGTAGCACGTTCTCTTATGAACGATCCATTACTTATTTTGGCTGATGAACCTACGGGAAATCTGGATAGTCGTTCCAGCGAAGCAGTTATACAGGCATTTATCGAGGCGAAGGAGCAACTGGGAGCAACGACACTTATGGTAACACATGATACTTTTTCTGCCAGTTATTGTGACCGGGTAATCATGATGAAAGATGGCTCCGTTCACTCAGAATTGGTCAACCACGGAGATCGAAAAGCGTTTTTAGAAGATTTACTAAATGTACTCCGGGAACTGAATGGTGGTGATGATCATGACGCTGCTTAATATTCTGCAAAAAATAAAGAAATATAATAAAGGAAATTATCGTCAGTTTTCATTGTGTTTTGCAATGTCTGTAATGCTGGTGTCAGCACTTACTCTTTTTATGACTAGTCCATTTGTTATGAGCCGCCTGCCGGTAGGTGGAGATTCAAGGAAAATGTTGTACATGGTTTATGCGGTGGCGGTCATCGGATGTGTGTTGTTCACTGTTTATGCGACCAGCCTGTTTTTGAGATTTAAAAGCAGGGAGATCGGTGTGTTATTGGCATTAGGAACAGATAAGAGAACATTGACGAAAACTTTGATGAAAGAAATAGGGGGGCTGACTGTAAAAATAGCAGTTCTCAGTATTCTGGCAGGTGCATTGCTTTCATTTGGGATTGGTAAGCTCTATGAATCTATGATTCAAAGTGCAGGAGGAGACCACTTTGGCTTTTCGATTTTAGGAATCGGTATTTCCGTTTTGTTTTTTCTGATTGTAGGTGCAATGATTATGATGATGACATCACGATTTATGAAACGTGCGAATGTCATTGAAATTTTAAATGAGGAACGGCGAAACGAACCAATAAAACAACAAGTAAGGGAGAGATATCTACTGACAGGAGTTATTTGCGTAGTTGTGGGGATTTTCAGCGGTCTTGTTGTTCCGTATTTAGTATCTGTTATCTGGAAAATGAAACTGGGAGCATATATGTATGGATTTTATCTGCTGGTATTGATTGGGTTGTATAGGATCATGGTATATTCTGTGGCGGTTCATAAGCGTGGAAGAAAACCGCAGAAGTATTATAAGAATCTGATCTCCTTTGGTTTGATGAAATTTCAGGGGATTTCCGTTGTCAGAAATATGCTGATCATTACGTTGCTTTTGGCGGGAACCCTGTTTGCAGTCTTTTTTTCAGTAGCAAATTATATACAGGGTTCAATGACCGCATCAACGGAAGCAAATGACATCTCGTATCAATATCTGGGTGATGCAGAAGGGTTAACGAGGGAGCAGGTAGAAGACCTTGCTTCAGAATATCAGGTACAAATAGAAGATTACAGAGAAGCAGAATTTATCCGATTACTGGGAAGTGGTGTTTGCAGAGAAAATTATGATGAAGATGGTAAGTTGATCGAAGAATACCGGGAAAAGGATTTTTATAAGAATTTCATTAGTGCTACTGTATTTTCAGAGGTGACAGGACTTAAAGTAACGGTGGTACCGGGAACTTATCAGTATATCAGCAGGGAAGGAAATTCGGAAAGTTATTGGTTTTTGCCGGAGGATCTGGATCGAGTGGAAAATACGATAACAGGGGAGATACAGGAACTAATCTATGCCGGAACAATAGAATATAGCAGTTTTTTCTGGAATCGGGGACAGGATGGAAGTGCGGCATATATTTTAAATGATACCGATTATGAGAAACTAAAAGAAGGCATTTCCGAAGAATTGACACTTCGCCATGTGTTATTTAATCTGACAGATGAGGGGGATGCCTATGGATTCGCTAAAAAACTATATGAAGAATATTGCAATTCTGTCCCAGCTAATATGAAGGTTATGAGCAACTATGATGAGTACAGAGCATCTGTTGATAAAGACTACGAATACGGAGAAACAGTGGAATTATATCCTGACAGACCGGAAATGGAAGTAGACTGGAAGTATGCTCCGGTATTTGTTCCGCTTCAGGAAAAGATTTTCATTTTAACTTATGCTACCCTGTTATTGGTATTTGTTTTTGTGGCATTCATCTGCCTGATAGCTGCCGGAGTGATTGGTTATACAAGAAGCATGACGGTAGCCTGCAAGAGTAAGCGGGTTTTGGTGGATGTACAGAAATTGGGAGCAGACAGAAACTATTTGACGGGCATTTTAAAGATGCAGATAAAAAAGGTATTTGTACTTCCTACTATTATAGCAATCATTATAATGTTTGCGTACTATATGCTTGTTTTATGGCAGAATGATGGATGTATTAATGCTCAGGAATATCCGGTGATTCTAATAAATGCAGGAATCTGTCTGGTATTGGGTGGATATCAGTATGTGATATACAGGTGCTCGTTAAAGAAAGCGGAAGAAGTTGTATTTGATTCAAATATGAAAGTGATTCAATAAAAAGACAGGGGGAAAACTTGTGCGAGAATACAAATTGAAAATCAAAGGCGGAAGTGATTTTGTAATCGTATCTTCAAAAGTAATCGCTGCTTTAGTGAAAGAGATTTACAATACTCCTCAAAAAGAACTGTCTGTTGCTGTGGAAAGAATCATGCCAGAGGACTTCAAGCAGTATTTAATGAGAGTGATCAATAGCAATCGTTATACTAATGACCAGTTTCGATTTCGTGAGATTTTAGAAGATCCGATTACCAATCAACATATCTATCAAATCCTTCAGGAACAGCTTGGTGAAATGAGGATGGATGATAATTCATGTTTTGAATATTTTGAATTGGAAAGTGTAGATGGTGAGGCTGGAATTAACATGGAATGTAGTGAAGCTTTCTTTTGGGCATGTAAAGATTGTGCAGCAAGATTTGTCTATATGTTTCCGGGTGGAGGTAAGGAGCGTATCGTCGTGGAATATCTGAAAGAAATATAGAGGAAAATTCATGAGGGCAATCAGCTTAAAACTGATTGCCCTTACATATATCTTGGCATGTAAAAATGGAATAGTTCAACAGCATTTTGGTAGCTGGGATTTTACTTTTGGAGAAAACTTTATGGTACTAAAACTGTCACCGGAGGGAACGGGACACCGTGTTAAGATTAAACGATTTTACCCCGTTCCTAAACATTATGAATATTCCATATTTGTAAAACGGACTGTGATACGACACGGACGGGAGAGTGTTTTTTTCGTGCGCTGGGATTGGGTTTATGTAAGGATGAACCTTGAAAAATGTTTTTTAGAATGAGACAAGTTTCCGGACGCATAGAATCTCAAATAGGAAGGGGGTTATGCTTTTGGATGGAAAAACTTTGCAGGAATTGAAGCGTGTAAATATAAAAGAAGTAAATCCGGAGGAGCTTGTGGATATTAGTGAAATTGAGATTGATATGAAACGGTCAGTACAAAAAAGAGTGAAAGAATATGTGAAACAGGTACATAACCCTTATCTTGTCCGGGTAGGTGAGTATGTTGTGAAGATTGGATATTCTGACTGTAAAGAGACTCTGAATGACCGGATGAAACAGTATATTTTAAAAATTGCAGAAACGAAATATTAAAGTTGAATTTACTCTTTACAATATCAGGATGTCACAGAAATTTAGATGCAGGACAAAACAGTGAAATCCTGAAATTACTATTAATATAAGAAAGAATCTCATAGGAAGGGTTCGACTGACTGAAATCAAAATAGTAAAATCAAGAGGAAGCAAAATGCAGAAAAATGTATGTTATCATACTGCAATCTATCTTCGTTTGTCGAGGGATGATGAAGATATTAATGGCAGCGAAAAACGAGAAAGCGACAGTATCTCATCCCAGCGTGAGCTGGCACGTTCCTTTGTAAGAGAACAGCCGGATATGGAGTTATTCGATATTTATATTGATGACGGATATTCGGGAGTCAATTTTGATGAGGTAAGATAACGTAACCTTTTTTACAGAGGGGTGTTATCTTACCTCTTTTAGATTTATGTTAGATAGCATAGCTCTTTACGTCTGCCCCTATCTGTCTGAAATAGGAGATACTTTCGGTAGGCTCGTCGCCTGTGTCAACTCTGCCTACAAAGCTATACATAATTTCGATTTTTCGGGTGTTCGTTTCCTTATCCAGTTCGTGAATAAGAATACGGTCAATAAATTCATGGACGTTTTCGTAAGTTAGTTCTTCAATCGCTGTGTACTTGTGTACCAGTGCGACAAACTTTTTCACGTCCGCGCTTCGCTCGGTGGCGGTGTCAATTTCCTGTGATAATTCCGCAATTCGCCGGGTCAGCGTCTTTTTTTCTTCATCATAGCCGGAAGTTAGAAAAGCAAACTGTTCATCTGATAGCTTCCCTAAAGCGTTATCTTCATAGAGTTTACGGAACAGGACATTTAATTCGCTCATTCTGCTTTGCGCCTTGTCAAATTCTTTCCGTTGCTGTGTCAGCGTTTTTTGTACTGCCTTTGCGTTGTATTCGTTGGCGGTCTGTATAAATTCCTGTTCATTCGACTGCACATAAGACAGTACCCTTTGCAAATCAGCAAGTACAAGCTCTTTCAGAACGCTTTTTCGGATATAATGAGTAGTGCATAATTCGCCTGTCCTTATGCGATTTCGGTACTTACCACAGGTGTAGGCGTGTTTGCGTTCCAGTGTTCCGGCTCCCTGTTGCAGATACATTTTATAACCGCAGTCCCCACAAAAGAGCAGCCCCGAAAAAATGTCGATTTCATTTACTTTCGTAGGGCGGTGTTTGGTAGCAATCCGTTTCTGTGCAAGCTCAAAGGTTTCCTCATCAATCAATGCTTCGTGGGTGTTTGGGAAAAAATACTGCTTTTCCTCAGGGTTCTTCTTCGTCTTTTTTGATTTGTAAGATACCTTATAACTCTTTCCAGTAATGGTATGCCCTAAATACTCTTTACGCGCTAAAATGTCATAGATTGTTTTATCGGGCCAGTTGTAAATGCAGTTTGGGTGTGGGCGCGGGTGTCGGCAACTGCCGGAACGACGGTATCGCAGTTCGGAAACAGTCAATACTTCATGCTCCCGTAACCAATTCTGAATTTCACAAATGCGGTCGCCACGCACATACATAGCAAAAATCTGTTTTACAACGTGTGCTGTTTCCGGGTCGGGCAATAAATGATTGCGGTCGTTGGGGTCAGCTATGTAGCCATAGGGTACTTCGCCGTTGACACGTTCGCCTTTCTGTGCCTTTGCCTGTTTGACTGCCCGGATTTTCTTTGAAGTGTCGCGGGCGTAAAACTCATTAAACCAGTTCCGCAACGGGGTAAATTCGTTATCTTCCCTTGCGGTGTCTACTCCGTCGTTAATGGCGATATAACGAACCTCATATTCCGGGAATACAATTTCTATCAGTTCCCCGGTTTTCAGATAGTTACGTCCCAAACGGGAGAGGTCTTTGGTAATAACGGTTGCCACATTTCCGGCTTCGACTTCCCGCAGCATGGCTTGAAGTCCCTCGCGCTCAAAACTAACGCCCGAAAATCCGTCGTCAACGAAAAAACGGGTATTAAAAAAGTGGTGTTCGTCGGCGTATTTCTGTAAAATCAGCTTTTGGTTCTGTATGCTTTCGCTTTCTCCTGCCTGCATATCTTCTTGACTTAATCTGCAATATAAAGCGGTAATCTTGTCTGCCTGTAACATTTTGTCCTCCTTTCCGACAGCAGACAAGCATGGTATTTGTACTAAGTACATTATACCATAGAACGCTGCTTTTGTCTGTGAATAAATAAAAGAAAACGCCCTATTTCCGGGCGTTTCCGGCATTGTTTTCAAGGTCTTTTCGGATAAGTTTTTTTATCTTTTTGTCAAGTGTGTCCGTAGCCCGTTCACTGGACGAAGAACACACAAAGTAAGTTGTCTTTCCTATTTTATGCTCCGTCGTAACAACGGAAGCATGATTTCCATTCATATAGATTAGCCCCCTTTCAATCATGGCTAATACAACTTATGAATAACGGTTTGTCCGATATTCAAGTAACTTCATAAGTAGGCTTTAATCGGACGGCTATTAGCGTAACCTCATGGGACTTGCACCCCTCCGGCGGTCTGCCGAAGCCCTACCCATTGCCTGCGACGCTTCTAACGCTCGGACTATGGCTATAAGGAAGTATCATTATATATTTTGTGCGTTATCGCCCGCAATCTGCTATATCTGCTTTGCGGCGTGGTGGTTCTCGCTCGCTTTTCCAGTAGGGGAAAGGTCATGGCGCACCCGCCGCATGGCTCGGCACAAAAGGAACGTATCCGATTTGCCTTATGCTGCGTCGCCATTCTATTGCGTCGCTTTCTTTGTCAAAGAGCAAGGGGCGGTCATGCGGTATGGAACGGAAAAGGGGGAAGAAGCGTTCCAATATCGCATAGATTATTCAGCCCGAAAAGTGAGGATAGCCCTCATAAGTCTTGCTTGCAGCCGTTCCCGAATATCCTCGTCAACGCCATAATAGACATTGCCGCGCTCGTCGTAGAGCTTCCGCATGGAAAGACTTGCTATGTAGCCGCTGAAATGCTGCAAGACCATTTTCATAGCGTCCGGGTCGCCTTTGCTCGCCGCCAAAATAACGGGATAGGGAACAAGGGCATTTTCCGGGTAGTCGTTTTGATTACCATTCGTTCCATTCATCAGCGTGTTCCTCCAAATATTTCTTTAACAGTTCAAAAGAGCTTGTCCGTATGTACTGTATCGTGCTGCGCGACGTATTAAACATCTTTCCGATTTCCACGTCAGTCATGCCCTCGAAATAGTACAGCAGGATAGCGGTTCTCTTTTCCTCCGGCAGGGTGCGGATTGCTTCAAGCAATAGCTTCGGGGTTATTTCTTTTCCTGCCATTTGATAAGTCGGTTCGGCTGTTTCAGCTTGAAAATACTTATCCGTAGTGTAAAGCTGGCGTTCCTCATGCAAGGCAAGGTCACAAAAAGAAACTTCCTGTTTCCTGCGTCGCCGGATTTCATCATGGGCGTTGCAGGCTTCGTTGTGCAGCACCCGTTTACAGAAACTTTGAAAGGCACATTGCTTCTGAAATTCTCTGCGATTAGGTTCCATGTAATCACCTCCTTTCTGCCGAAAGGCGGTAGTACCTCCCCTTTTCGCGTGATAATACAGACGACTTTTTCAAACGCCGGACGAACGGGAAAATTTATTTGAAAAATCTTCTGTAAAATGCAAAATGCGCTTGCCCGCAAAAAGGCGCGGACAGGCGCAAAGGAATAATAAACAGTATTTAGATGTATTGATAGTTCATATTCATAGCCGGACTTACCCGGTGGGGGAACTGTACTTTTTTTAATGAATGTAATCTATGTATGCTATATAGCAGCAAAGAAATTCCCATAGCGGCAGCCCTCCTAAATGCCGCTAATTTATGTTATAGGTTGTCGTTGAGTTAGCAGTGTAGACAAAAAGAAGCGGCAGCTTTGAAAATCAAAGCCACCGCTTCAAAGGCGCGTGAAAATGTATCTGCTCTGCGACGGCTTTTTTTCTTTTGCCGTCGTCCGGCAGATATTTAGATTTTAAATTTTAGAAAAGACGTGGAATTATAACCATAAATAATATCCCAAGTAGGTAAAGAGCATTTACACCCAATCCAACTTTTACATAAATATCGCGTTGCTGTCTTTTGAAAAATAAGAATAATGCGTAAAGAAAACTGGCAACAATAAAAACACCGTAACCAATAGCAATAGCTGTTGCATTTGTAGCCGTAGGCTTCCATACAAATAACATAGTAAGCGGTACAAAAATTGTAACGAGGGATATAATACTTAAAATTTTTTCTTTCATAATGGTTTCCTTTCTTTTTATCATTTAAGTTTTAATTTCAGTGAACCTGTAAAATTGTCTGCTTCAATCAGAACATAATTGCTTGCAGACGGAAGTTCTATAGTATCATTATATGAGCTTTCTGTATCACAAAGGATTTTCGGCTCATCAGTTCCCGTTTGTAAAATTAGTTTCAAATTCCCGGTTTGAGCAGCTATATCGCAGGAAATTTCTATTTTATTTCCATTATCTCGTTCAAGAGCTGTTCCCCCGAAAATGATTTCATTACCGGAAAAATTATCATAATCAGCGGTATAACTTCCTACATAGCTATCTATACCAAATTCACGTTTTCCTTGCAAATCTTTATCATCTGTTAAACCCTTATCTCCAATAGATTGTAAGGCTTGATTATAATTACTTACAATTTCATCTTTAGAACAGGCAGTTACAGAAACAAGACAACATAACATTAAAAATAAAGGTATCAGCTTTTTCATTTTGCAATCTTCCTTTCTGTCTTTCTTCTTTTTTGAGATAAAGGGGTAGCTAAAGTTTCTTTTTGCGGAATAGAAATTATTATCAATGATAATATAAGCATGGCCAACATCATTAAAACACCTAATAAAATGCTTTGAGAAGATGAATAGGCTCCGGTAGTATCTGTCACAAATCCTTCTCCGTTAAATCCGACTATACTTAATCCGGCAGAGAGCGGATACAAATTTCTGATAATAGGATTTTTGAAGTAGATACTGATATATCCTAATAGAAAAGCTGCAACAGCCCCACCTTTGAAAGAGTTTTGTTTTTTTCCACAGTGTGCGATAAGTGGCATTTCTCCAATAAATGTAAATAATGCCATTCCACAAATTTGTATAGTACCAATTATAATCGTTGATAAAGTCATATTCTCACGACAAGCGATTATTCCGACTATAATAGTGACAAATGAATTACATAACCCTAAAAGTATAGAAAGTAGTCCTATTGTACTTAGCTTCCCAATCATCAGTTTAGGAAAAGCAATAGGAATAACTTGCAGATTTTTTAGTGTATCATCAGTGTATTCCCGGTTAATCATATAGCCACCAATCAAAGCTATAATCATAGGAAAAAACATGGTCATATTATTCCAAATCGTACTATTAAGTAAATCAGGAAATGTATAATTCAAGACATTTTTAGCTTCATCTGTCATAATTTTTTGCATAACGATTGAAATAATGGGGGAACACGCTACACCAAGCATACCAACTAAAATAATACTGTATCTTTTTAACTTTTGAAATTCTGTTGTAATAAAAGCAAGCATATTCACACCTCCTATATTTCACGACGATTATAAATTTTTATAATCGCATAAATTGATACGAACAGAAAGAGCGCAATAATACAGACGCATATATGAGTTGGGACAAAATAAGGACGCATAGTGTTATAAAATTCAGCCGCGGCTCCATTCCCCTCGTCGTAAAATTGATAAATCCAACGGTTGATTACAGGTATAGGTAAGATTGTTCCTATATTTACCCCTACTGGTGTCAGCATTCCTATATCTGTTACATGAATTACATAGTTAATAATTGTGTAAAAAAGGGTAATGACAATAGAAATCAAGTCACTTTTATTGAACCATACAACTAATGCCACACAAGGTAAAGCCGCAGCTAAGAGCATTATTCCCAATCCTATACTCAATACAAATTTTTGTACCATGTTTTCCATAGCAATACCAAGGATTTTTGAACACAACACACTGGCAAAAAATCCTAAAAGAGTATAAGCTACTGAAATAATAGCCATTACTCCTATTTTTGCTACAACTATTTTACTTTTGCTAACAGGAATGGTTGTAAGGTTCTTTAAAGTGTCATTATCTGTTTCTGTAAAGAACAGAGAAGTTGCAATAACAACCAATATCGGCAACAAAAGAAGAAAATCGCCATAGTCCACAATGCCGGAAAACAAATTATCATAATTAACTTGTGTTGGAATGTTCCAATATAAAGCAGTCATTACTACCGGAAAAACCAAAGCAACAAGAGTAGCCAAAACAAAAAGAGAACGTCGTTTAAATTTGTAAAATTCGCATTTAATCAGTTTAAGCAATTCCCTCGCCTCCTGTCACACGCTTGAAATAATCTTCAAGGCTTTCTTCACAAGTATGAGCTTCTGATACCTCCAATCCATTTTCTACAAAGGCGGTTACAATTTTCCCGACTGGTAAATCAAGATTGTGTAGACGTAAATTGTGGTCGTCCTGTATAGAAAAAAGGTTTTCGTGGAAAGTACGCTCTAAAATTCTTGCTGCCTGTGCGGTATCAGAAAGAGTAAATCGGATATGTTTGCTGCTTTTTTGTTCCAGTTCCGCAAGACTTTCTTCTTCCAGTAGTGCGCCATGGTCAATAATTCCAATATCATCAGCCAGTAGCGAAATTTCTGAAAGAATATGACTGGAAATTAAAATTGTTTTTCCCTTTGTATCACAAAGCTCGCGAATAAAAGAACGAACCTCTGCAATTCCAATCGGGTCAAGCCCATTGATAGGTTCATCTAAAATCAAAAGCTCCGGGTCGTGCATAATGGAAAGTGCAATCGCAAGCCGTTGTTTCATACCAAGAGAATACTGGGAAAATAGTTTCTTGTCTTTATAAGGCAATCCCACCAAATCTAAAGCGTCTTTGATTGCGTGGCTGTTTGGTACGCCCCGTAAGGTTGCAAAGATACGCAAATTTTCCGTACCAGTCAGATTAGGATAAAAGCCGGGGGACTCAATCAGACTACCGATACGGGGCAACAATTTCTTTTCATTCCCCTGCAAAGACTTTCCCCATATTTTAACCTCGCCGGAAGTTGGCTTTGTTAATCCGAGCAGCATTTTCATAGTGGTCGTTTTTCCAGCTCCGTTTCTTCCAAGCAGTCCGTAAATTCTCCCTTTCTGCACATGGATATTGAGGTCGGCAACGCTCTTTTGTGTGCCATATTGTTTGGTAAGATTTTTTGTTTCAATGATATAATTGTTCATATTCAAACCTCCTGTTCTGTAAAGTATTCTATCACACCAACCTTGCATTAACCTTGCCGCAACCTTGCATTAACCTTGCAATTTGAAATGTTTCTCGCCAAATAATTAAGGCTCCCGTCAAAAGGACGGGAGAACCTTACTTTGCTAAGGGAAAAAGCAAAGTAAATTCTGTTCCTTTTCCCTGTATGCTATTTGCTGTTATTGTGCCATTCATCTTTTCTACAAGTTGGTGTGCGATAGAAAGCCCAAGACCACTGCCTTTTTCAGACCGTCCCTTATCGCATTTATAGAGCCGTTCAAAAATATGCTTCAAATCTTCTTTTTCAATCCCTATTCCATTATCTGCTAATCGGATTTGCATATTTTTTTCCTGCTTTGACAGGATTATTTCTATTTTATCCGCATGACTGTGAGAAATTACATTCTGAATAAGATTGTTCAATATCCGCATATAGCCGTCCGTATCAAGTTTTACCCGGAAAGGCTGTTCGGGAATATCAATGTTGTAATCTATCTGCTTATCTTCAAATATGGGTATCCAGTCAATCAAGATATTTCGTGTCAGCTCCGCAGCTTCAACAATATTTATATCCATAGCAAACTCATTAGAATTTAATTTGAACCAGTCAAAAAGAACATCTATATATTCTTTCAAATCGTGAGCTTTGCGGCGGGCTGTTTCGATATAGTCGTCCCTGTCTTTTCCTGTAACAATTCCTTTATGTGCAGCGTCAAGATACCCAATAAGCGTTGTAAGCGGTGTCCGAACATCATGGGAAAGACTTGTCATAAGCTGTCGGTTTGTTTCTTCTGTCTGCCGGACAGTAGAAAGTCTGCTCTCATAAGACACAACAATCTCATTTATTTCATAGGCAAGAGGGGCTACCAGTTCATTTGTTGCAGATAAAATACGCCTGTTTCCATTTCCGTTTTTTACATCAACCAATGTGTCTGTTATCTCGGCTATCTGTTTTTTAACACGTCGAATAGCAAAGCAGGAAACAAGAATGGAAAAAAGTGCAATTATTATGGATAGAAAAATGACTGCTTCCATAGAAAATCAAACCTCCTTGTTAAAACGATAACCGATACCTTTAATCGTTTGAATATATTTTGGACTTCCGGGATTTACCTCTAATTTCTTGCGAAGTCGGCTGATAATTGCCATAATGTTGCTGTCATCATAGAAATATTCCTCTCTCCACACTTCTTCATAAATCTGTTGCTTTGTCAGAATTTTCCCTTGATTTTTTGCGCAGTATAAGAGTAAGTCAAATTCTTTTGGAGGCAGTTCAAAAGTTCCATTTTCCGTAGTAACAGAACGATTTTCAATATCAATTTTCAACCCGTCAAATTCAAGTTGCTGTGTCATTCCGTCCTGTTGATTGAAACGGGTATAACGGCGTATAAGGGAAACGATACGGGCTATCAGTTCGTCCATGTCAAAAGGTTTTGTCAAATAATCATCAGCTCCTGCCCTTAAACCGCGTACTTTAGAAGCACTGTCATTTTTTGATGTAAACATCAAAATCGGCAGGCTGCTTTCTTTTCTAATTTCTTCCAATGTTTCAAATCCGTCCATACCGGGCATCATAACGTCCAGTATCACAAGTTGATATTCTCTCTCTTTTAATTTTTGTAATCCCTCTTTTCCCGTATTACAAAAATCAGCTTCTATATCTTCTGATAGTACGCTACGTTTAATCAGCGCACAAAGTTCCTTATCATCATCTATAATCAAAACTTTATTCATGGTATAGCTCCTTTCCTTGTTTGGTTCTACCGTCAATCGGCTTTTCCGCGTCTTTTGGTATCAACCACATATAACCGATTTTTGAAACACCCGGTATTCGGTTTTCTTTACAAAGTATCTGTACCCGCCGTTCAGAAATGCCCCATTTTTCCGCTGCTTCGGGACAAGACATATATTCCATAGTTCAACCGTCCTTTCTTCAAACCTTATCCATATAATTATAATCGGACAGACGAATAATAGCAAGTACACAATATGCTCTATTCCTATCCGTAATGTGATGTGTGAAATCATATCTATGCAAATAAAAGCTCTTGATGTATTCCCACCAAGAGCTTTTACGGTTATGGTCTAAATGAGCAGATAGCTTTCATTAGTTTTGCTTGCAGCCGTTCCCGAACGTCCTCGTCAACGCCATAGTAGACGTTGCCGCGCTCGTCGTAGAGCTTCCGCATGGAAAGACTTGCTATGTAGCCGCTGAAATGCTGCAAGACCATTTTCATAGCGTCCGGGTCGCCTTTGCTCGCCGCCAAAATAACGGGATAGGGAACAAGGGCATTTTCCGGGTAGTCGTTTTGTTTACCATTCTTCTCATTCATCAGCGTGTTCCTCCAAATATTTCTTTAACAGTTCAAAAGAGCTTGTCCGTCTGTACTGTATCGTGCTGCGCGACGTATTGAACATCTTTCCGATTTCCACGTCGGTCATGCTCTCGAAATAGTACAGCAGGATAGCGGTTTTCTTTTCCTCCGGCAAAGTGCGAATTGCTTCAAGCAATAGTTTCGGGGTTATTTCTTTTCCTGCCATTTGATAAGTTGGCTCGGCTGTTTCAGCTTGAAAATACTTATCCGTAGTGTAAAGCTGGCGTTCCTCATGCAAGGCAAGGTCACAAAAAGAAACTTCCCGTTTCCTGCGTCGTCGGATTTCATCATGGACATTGCAGGCTTCGTTGTGCAGCACCCGTTTACAGAAACTTTGAAAGGCACATTGCTTCTGAAATTCTCTGCGATTAGGTTCCATGTAATCACCTCCTTTCTGCCGAAAGGCGGTAGTACCTCCCCTTTTCGTGGGATAATGCAAACGTCCTTTTCAAACACCGGACGGAAGCAAAAATTTCTTTGAAAAAAGTTCTGTAAAATGCAAAATGCGCCCGTCTGCAAGACGCAGACTGACGCATGGGAAATAAAATCTGTATTTAATTGATTTGATAGTTCATCTACATAGCCGGAATAACCCGTTGAGGGATAATGGCTTTTTTTAATAATAATCTATTAAACGGATATAGGAAAAAAGACATAGCAATACCTCCTTGATACCGCTATATCCTTAAAAATGAGCAACTTTAATACATCCTCTGCCATTCTATTTTTATGAAGAAAACAGCGGCTTTGATTTTATTTCAAAACCGCCGTAAGAGAATGAGAACACGAAAATATATCTGCTATACAACGGCTTTTTTTTTGCCACATTTAGCAGGTTTCGATTATATTAAATTTGTAATCCATAAATAGACTTCTTCAAACTCAGCTATACATAGACTGTACTGTATATTTATTCCAATATGTTTAGAAATAATAAGGTTACTTTCTTCTAATTTCTGTAAATGGTGTGATATGGAAGCAAATGATATTGTAAATTTGGTTGCAATTTCTCCGGCATTTAATGGTTTTTCAGATAAGAGTATTAGTATTTCCCGTCTTGTAGGATTAGCAAGTGCTTTGAATTTTTTATCCAAAAAATCTGATTTTTCATACTTCATAAAGTCGATATTGATGTAGCTTTTTATATAATGCGAAAGAAACTATTAACAGAAAGACGGAAACAATACTCATTATACAAATATTATAATCAGAAAAAATAATACAAATAAATAACGGAATTAAGCTGCTCAACATACCTACTCCCATTGATGAAAGAACAGAAATAGACCCCCCTTTTATTGCATAATATTCACTTGTCCAATCGTATTTGGGAAACTTTACATTCATATACATTCCAAAAACCGATATAAAAAGAGCATAAACTGTTGGTACAATACATAAGAAAACTGCTTGTATCAATGAAACTTTCATTGTGATACCTAACAAAAAAGTACTTATCAGCATGAATGGAAAAATTACTGTTAAATTAACAGCTATCTTAGCATTAAATATATCAATGGCTCGGACAGGAATAGAACACATTATCCAACGGCTTTTCCCCTCTAAGGATAAAGAAGCGGAAGAAGTAGAGGTCATTGTAATAAATACCGCAATAACAAACGGCAGTACTCCCCGTAATGTTTTGTTAAGACCAATGATACCGCTTTGTTTTTCTAACATTTCGGGACCAATGAATAAAAGCAGTACCGAAGCAACAAACAATAGTATTATTCCGATTGTCGAATTAAGTGCATAAATCGTACATGAAAAATATCTGTGAAATTCACGCTTATACATTGCCTTAAATGGAGAAGAAACTTTCAACGGCTTATCTTCGTATTTAGTAGCAGCATAATTCGATGTGATACTATTTAGGTTTTGGTAAAAATAGGAAACCACAATTATGAAAATTATACTAACCAAAATAGACATTCCTGCAAACATACTAAATAGCAACCAGTTTTGGCTTTCAACAGCTTTAGAAATAAGCATTGCCGGGGGATAGAGCTTATCTGCTACATTAAAAATTACAAATCCTATATTCAGTAGTTCGTCAGTACCCATATTTTGCGCTTGCATAGAAGCAATAACAACCAGTAGAACTGCAAGTGTGCTCAATGCTAGTGAATAGATATTTTTATGCTTTGACCGGCAAGAAAGCGCAGTAATCAAAACTCCAAGTACTAAAGAAATAATCATAGGAATGATAGGAAGAAAAGGCATGAAAAACAAAAGCATAATACTTCCATATATTCCCACTTCTGCACTTACCCCAAAAATAACAACAGTAGGAAGTACTACAATGACACTGATTAAAAGGTTAGTAAAATATACCATTGTCAAGCGACTCAAAACTATGTCAATCTTTTTGACTGGAAGCGACATAATCATATCATAATCTCTTAAACCGAAAAGAACACCAGAACTTTTAAGGAATGTCAACATCAGTGTAATAATAGAGCATATCAATGTGGAAACAATCGGTAAAATATCAATAGCTCCTACTTTTACGAACCCAATACTGATAATTGCACTGTAAGCAATCAGTAAGCCAATAATCAATAGCCAACTAAAACCGATAACGAAGCTACGTCGAATTTCCCTTTTATTACTGGAATACCGTAGTCGGTTAATACCAAGAAAATTAAAAAACTGCATTTTAAGAAGGAGAAGATATTTATTTTTCATTTTCTACTACCTCCATAAAGACGTTTTCAAGGCTATTTGAACCACGCACATTTTCCATGCTACCACTTACAACCATTTTTCCTTGCTTGATGATAGAAACCTTGTCACATAGTTTTTCGGCAACATCTAAGACATGGGTAGAAAAGAATATGGCGCTTCCTTGATTACACAATTCACGCATAAATTCTTTTAGATGAAAGGCAGCTTCCGGGTCAAGACCAACAAATGGTTCATCTAATACAAGAAGTTTAGGACTATGCAGGAAAGCACCAATTAACGCCAATTTTTGTTTCATACCATGCGAATAAGAACTAATGAGATTGCCTAAGCTATCTGTAATACTAAATACTTCTGCGTATTTTTGTATGAGTACTTTACGTTGTTTTTTTTCAACAGAAAACATATCAGCCATATAATTTAGATATTGAATACCTGTTATATAATCATATATGTCGGGGTTATCAGGGATATATGCTGTCAATGATTTGCATTTGACAGGTTCCTTTTTTATTGAGTGTCCGGCAATTAGAATTTCGCCGTCGTTGAAATCCATTACACCAACGATTGCTCGAATAGTAGTTGTTTTTCCGGCTCCATTGTGTCCAATAAAACCATGAATTTCTCCGGGCATAACCGATAATGAAAGGTTATCTACTGCCTTTTTATTTTTGGAATATGTTTTCGTAAAATTTTTGATTTCAAGTATTGCTTGCATAATCTTCCTCCTTGTTATTTCGACCTATGACAAAACGCCCAATAGAGACCAGCAGGAATGGGAATGAAAAACAATAAAAAGTATTTGCTTCCAAAGCTACTCGCTCCTGTTGCCCCAAAATGCAAGGGAATTGTGTCCGGTAAAAAGCAAAGTGCTACAAGCACAATAATAAGTGCAGCTAATGTAATGATAATCATTGTTCGCTTTTCTTTTTTCATAATATCCCTCCTTATTTATCATATAGATAATATTATCATAATGATAATATTAAGTCAATAAGAACCGCCCTATTTTGGGGCGGTAGATATTTACTGTATATTGTCCGGTGGAGAAAGAATTATACCTATTGTCCTCAGCTTTCTTTTACCGTTTGGTTTGTTATTTTTTACCGTACTAATGATACTTGAAATATTTTTTATAAGTATATCTAATTCTTCATCAGATAAATAAATATGAGAAAGTGAAAACCCCGACATATCCTCCTTAATGTTAATGTTAGGGGATTGACAATACTCTTGAAACTGCTTTGCAAATCCCCAAAAATATTGCATAAATAATTGCATATAGAGTGTACCGGAATTTTCTTCTAATATCGTTTCAAAATTACTATTAAGGTCAAACGCAAGCGCATAGGTTTTTTCTACTGTACCACGCACTTGTGTTTCTTCAATGACTTTTAATAGACCATCACTTAACATTTTTTTAAGATTGCGGTACAAAGTTGCTTGTGGAATATCATCAAATTTATCCGACAAATATTTAGCAGTTGCCTGTCCATGTGAATATATTTCAATTAGTAATTTGCATTTTACTGGGTTCGCAATACAATCCATTATCTTATCTGTCATAGTATATCCTCCTAATCAACTTATATGATAATATTATCATTTTGATACTAAAAAGTCAATCTCTGTCCCGATTGACAAAGTGGCATATATGCTCTATTTCAGTCAATACTATGTTCTATGTAATCATATCGCAAAGAAAAGAGGAACAGTAAAATGTAACTGGGTGAAATAACTATGAAGCAGAGTAAAGAAAAATTTGATTTCAAGGCTTTCGGTCAAGCCATAAAAGCAGCAAGAAAAGCAAAGGGATTGTCCCGTAACCAGTTGGCGGATAAGCTGAACATTGCACCGCGCTATATCGCGTCCATTGAGAACAGCGGGCAGCACCCAAGTTTACAGATTTTATATGAGCTTGTGACTTTGCTTGACGTATCAGTAGACCAGTTCTTTTTTCCAGAACGGGAACAGGAAAAGTCCACACGCCGCCGTCAGCTTGATACCATGCTTGACACAATGAGCGAAACAGACTTAAAAATCATGTCTGCTACTGCAAAAGGCATAGAGGAAGCCAACAACGACAGGACGGGGGAATAAAGTTTCCTCGTTTTTGTCTGTATAGAGTGATTGAAGCGTCGCAGGATTGCGGCGTTTTTCTTTTGTTCTTTTTTGGCATATCGGGAGTTCCGTTGTAGTGACAAGTGAGGAAAAAACTTTCTTAGCAAGCATAGGAAAAGAGTAC
>UMGD01013333.1_pt1 | contig 19709 bp, 8 predicted proteins | sample 1965201 | NCBI WGS metagenome assembly UMGD01 (sample SAMEA4836066, study PRJEB28245) | human gut metagenome | biome: gut microbiome; material: fecal sample | place: Denmark | collected 2008 | reverse complement strand
GCCTGGATACATCACTGCCTGTACCGAAATAAGAGAAATTCATTTTGTTTGTCGGAGGGAATTTCACAATATGTGCTTCTTTATCACGTCCTGTGCTGGTAGAAATGATGATAAAGGGGTTCATATTAAATTTGCTGTATGTCTTTTCCCAATATTCGTTATTAAAGAAAGGGGTGAATGCCGTTTCTGTAAATCTTTCTTGAACGACATCTATCGTTACTGTAAATGTTTTGTTTATAGCTGCTTTTTGATTGTCAAAAAGGATAATAGTGGGATAATTTTGACCAGGCTCTCGGTCTTGCCCCTCCATGAATTGTGAGACGATTCCGTCGGATTCTACGGTTATTTTCTTTATATCACTATTTGCTATACCTGTGAGCTGGTAACCAAAACCATTCTGCCAGTTTGCACCATCATGTTTAGGCACAAATGTATCTATAACTTTTACGACTTTACTTGTGAGAACGCTCTTATAAATCTCACGCTTATATTCGACAACCATATCATTCATGTCATAATCTCCTTTGGATGCCCAAAAATCTTCAAATGATAATACGCCTTTAAAGGAGTTATAAATCTCTTTGTCGTTAATGGATTTGTCAGGGAGTTCTTCTACACCACCAGTCTCAATGGCTGATCCATCTGAGAAATCAAGATAGAATACGGCATCGCCAAAGTTTCCTTTTCTGGTATTATCTCCTGTCGGTTCAAAGTTGGTTGCATCCTCCATACCAAATGCAACGACTTCTCCTGATTTGTTCTTTAGGGCAATGGTACGGTGTTCTTTGCTCTTATTCAGATCACGAATCGAATAGAAAGTACGTTTATTGTTCAGAACCTCCTTTGTGCTTTGGTTGTAGGAGGACTCAATAAGGAACCATGCTATGCTTACTCCCGCAGGGAACTCGTTCACGAACTTTGTGCCATCCCAATATTTCAGTTCTACTCTGTCGCCGGTATACATACTACCTGCTGTACTGCTGGAATTACACACGGCAGTCGATATGCGCGGATAGGCAATGATCGGTGTAACTTGACTTATATCAGTCGGCTTTTGATCGGTAGGGTAGGTGAAATAACCGACTGTATTTTGCTTGGTACCTGTACTGCTGAGCATAACCAGTCCGATTTCCGTAGGCTTCTTAATATTGATCTCTATATTTACATTATCATCTATATATTCAGGATAATAATCTTCCATCGCTGCACTTCCACCCGGTTTAATAAAAACTTCGCGGATATTATACATGAGCTGCCCATCTATTTCCGTCGGAGTAGAAGAAAGATAAGTAGGACATCCTATCTCATTCCATTCACCTAAAATCTGAAAACCTTCCGGATATTTGTAGCCGCTATTGGTAACCCCTCTACTCGTACCCTTCGCATTTCTCTTACTTTGTATAAAAGCTTTCTGATCAAAAGATACTTTTCCGTTTGTAATTTGTAGTTGAATCGGGCTGACAGTTCCAAGATAGTCTGAATAAAGGTAAAGTTCTGTAAGATAAGACGGAATAGATATGAAATCATTAAAGATTCCTTTTTTATCCGTAGCCCCGCGATAGACAGGCTCTTCTTTTGTCTTGATAATGTTTCCATCCTTATCTTCCGATAGCGGATTTTCGGCATATAACTCAAAAACAACCTGATAATTTAAACCATAGTTTAAATCAACTGTGCAACTAGAGGATGTTGTAAAGCCAAAATATTCATCTGCAGTTTTTTCTTCTGGAGCCTGATATAAGTCCTTTTCCATACAACCGGCTAACGAGAGTGCGCATAGTACCCCCATTGAGAGAGATTTGAAATTGTTTGTTTGCATAACTGTGTTCTGATAATTTGATTGTGACCCGCAAATGTATGTATTTAATATATCAAAACAAAGAGTTTGGAAATAAATCGTTTAAAAAGAAATATATAGCATGGTAAATACAACAAAAGTCCGGTAACCAGTTGATATAGGTTACCGGACTTTGATGTCTCATTGAATGCAAATATTATTTCTTTTTTGCGGTTCGTTTACCTTTGGCAGAAGTGCCAGGACCTTTCTCATCTTGTATTTTGACTAACTCCAGGCAACTCTTCAAACTTAGATCCTGAGGAACAATGTCTTTAGGGATCTTGTAATTATTGCCTTTGTATGCAATGTAAGGTCCGTACCGACCATTCAGAATCTCCAGTTCCGGTTCTTCATCAAACTTCTTGATATGGCGTTCTGCTTCTTTCGCCCGTTTTTCCAGAATCAGCTGCTCTGCTTCTTCCAGAGTAACTTTCATCGGATCAAGTGTTTTCGGCAGTGATACATAGACCTTGTTATGCTGGATGTAAGGTCCGAAGCGGCCTACACCTACACTGACAGTCTTTCCTTCATACTCACCTAAAGTACGTGGTAGCTTAAACAGTTCCAGTGCTTCTTCCAGGGTAATGGTCTCCATGGACTGCCCTTTCTTCATCTGGGCAAAACGAGGCTTCTCTTCATCATCCGCGGCACCGATCTGTACTACAGGACCGAAACGACCGATTTTCACAGAGACAGGCTTGCCTGTTCCCGGTTCTTCTCCCAGCATACGTTCGCCGACTTTATGTTCTGTCTTTATAGATAATGTCTTTTCTACTGCCGGATGGAACTGATCATAGAAAGTCTTCATGATAGAAGTCCATTTAACTTCTCCTTCCGCTATTTCGTCAAATTCCTTTTCTACACTGGCAGTAAAGTTGTAATCCAGAATATCCGGGAAGTATTCGGTAAGGAAGTCATTTACCACAGTTCCTGTATCTGTAGGAAAGAGCTTCGACTTTTCTGCTCCCGTCACTTCATTGTGACTTTCATCTTTAATCTGATTGTCTTTCAGTGTCAGCACATTAAATGTACGCTCTTCACCGTCTTTATTTCCTTTTTCCACATATTCGCGTTGCTGGATAGTAGAAATCGTAGGAGCGTATGTGGACGGACGACCGATGCCCAGCTCTTCCAGTTTGCGTACAAGGCTTGCTTCCGTATAGCGTGGCGGGCGTTGAGTGAAACGTTCAGTGGCAACGATAGGTCCATATTCCAGTTTCTGGCCTTTCTTTAAAGGAGGCAACAGACGGCTTTCGTCTTCCTGTTCATTCTCATCGTCATAAGACTCACGGTATACACGCAGGAAACCATCGAACTTGATAACTTCGCCGATGGCAGTGAATACATCACCGCTTTTGCTTATAGAGATGGTAGCAGTAGTCTTTTCCAGTTCCGCATCCGCCATTTGTGATGCGATGGTGCGCTTCCAGATCAGATCGTACAGTTTCTTTTCCTGTGCCGTGCCCTCTACGGATTGATTTTCCATGTAAGTCGGACGAATGGCTTCGTGCGCTTCCTGTGCTCCCTTCGTCTTTGTTTCGAAGTGGCGCGGATGTACATAGCGTTCGCCCATTATCTGTATGATAGCGTCTTTGCTGCTGGCTGTTGCATATTCCGACAGGTTGACGGAGTCCGTACGCATATAAGTGATAAATCCGGATTCGTACAAGCGTTGTGCGATCATCATCGTTTGTGCTACGGTATATCCCAGTTTGCGTGCCGCTTCCTGTTGCAGGGTGGAAGTTGTGAATGGAGCCGGCGGTGTTTTCTTTACCGGACGGGTGGTTATATCTTCAATCGTAAAAGTCGCTCCCTTACATGCGTCAAGGAATGCTTTTGCTTCTTCTTTCGTCTTGATACGGCGTGACAGTTCCGCTTTCATTTCTACCAGCTTGCCGTCTGTATCGGGAACCAGGAATATGGCAATAACCCGGTAAGCGGCTTCTGATTTGAACGCATGAATTTCGCGTTCACGTTCTACAATCAGGCGGACAGCTACCGACTGTACGCGTCCTGCCGACAGAGATGGTTTAACTTTTCTCCAAAGTACAGGAGACAATTCAAAACCTACAATTCTATCCAGGATTCGTCGTGCCTGCTGTGCATTTACGAGGTTGAGGTCGATATTGCGTGGTTGCTCGATTGCTTTTAAAATAGCACCTTTGGTAATTTCGTGAAATACGATTCGCTTTGTGTTTTCCGGTTTTAGTTTTAATACTTCATACAGATGCCAGGCAATAGCTTCTCCCTCGCGGTCCTCATCGGATGCGAGCCATACGGTTTCTGCCTCTTTAGCTTCTGCTTTCAGCGTGCTGACCAAAGCCTTTTTGTCTGCCGGAATTTCATAATCGGGTTTAAAATTCTTATCTACGTCGATACTGAATTCTTTCTTCTTCAGATCACGTATATGTCCGTAACTAGAAAGGACTTTGAAATCTTTCCCGAGAAATTTTTCAATCGTTTTTGCTTTTGCCGGAGACTCGACAATGACAAGGTTTTTTTGCATAATTCTTTCTTTTATAATGGCTTGTACCATAATATTTCGGGGCAAAAGTAAAAAAAAAGATTCGCCCTACCTTATAATATAAGGAGAAACTAATATTTTTTTGGAAAAAAATAGGTTTTGAGTAAATCTGCATTTCTTTTGTATGTGCAAGTATTATTAAAGAAATGTTCTATAATTAAGGGGAAATTAATATAAAACAGTTTTATTTAAATAGAATTTCCTATATTTACACCTTTGTACAGTATTATGTGGCTATTTATGAGAAAGATTCTATTTAAAATATATCTATTGTTTTTCTTTGTAGGTATTGCACAACCTATATTGAGCCAGTCTCCTTATTATTATTACAAACAACTCGGAATAAAGGAAGGACTCTCACAGTCGAAAGTACAATGTGTTCTGAATGATCATCGGGGGTATCTTTGGATTGGTACGGAATCCGGTTTGAATTGTTATGACCGTGACCATCTGAAGCAATATCTGCATCGGCCGGGAGATGAAAGAACGCTCCCTTCCAACAATATCACTTTTATCGCCGAGGACTCTTTATGCAATCTATGGGTAGCTACGATGAATGGCATTTGCCTTTACGACAGAGGGAGTGATAGTTTCAGAACTTTATCGAATAATGGTAAACCGATCTATGTTGCTTCCTATTTATTGGTTGAAGGAGGAATCTTACTGGGAGGATCAGGAGCTATATACAAATATGTCTATGCCACTAATAAGCTGGAACCTTTGTATTATGCGCAAGACCCTGTTTATTACAATCCCTTTTGGCAGATGATACGTTATGATGAAGAGAATATCCTGCTCAATTCACGTTGGCACGGCATATATTCCTTCAATATGAAGACGTATGAAGTGAAGAAAATAGAGTCGTTTACAGAAAATAACTATACCAGTATCTATCTGGACTCCTACAAGCGTCTGTGGGTAAGTGTTTATGGTAACGGACTGTATTGCTATCAGGGAGACCAGTTGATAAAACACTTTACGGCGTCAAATTCTCCTTTGACGTATGATGTCATTCATGATATCATGGAGAGAGATAATCAGCTTTGGGTAGCCACTGATGGTGGTGGAATCAATATAATCTCTTTAGATGATTTCTCATTTACTAATATTCAACAAAAACAGGATGATGTTCATTCCTTTCCAGCCAATACTATATACCGCCTCTATCTGGACCCGGCCAATAATATGTGGGCAGGCAGTATCAGAAGAGGGTTGATTGGTATAAAGAATGTGTATGCCTGTTCTTATCAGAACGTTCCTTTTGGCAATCTGTACGGATTAAGCAACCAGACTATTAATAGTTTCTTTCAGGATAGTGACGGAATAGTCTGGGTGGGGACCGATGGGGGAGGTATCAACCGGTTTGATCCGGTATCGGGTACCTTCAAACATTATCCTGCCACCAAATATGAGAAAGTTGTTTCCATTGTGGAATATACTCCTGACGAACTGTTGTTCTTCTCCTTTAATAAAGGACTCTTTATCTTTCATAAGCAAACGGGGCAGATACGTCCCTTTGTGCTGATTGACAAGGAAATGAATGATCAGACCTGTATCAATGGTTTTTCTGTCAATATCCAGCGGATAACGAAGACTAAAATTCTTTTCAGTGCCCAGCATATTTTTATATATGATATGGTCACCCGTAAGTTTGATATAGTGGCTACTATGGGAGAAGAGTACGAGCGTCATTCTCCACTGATAATAGCTACGAAAGGTGCAAAGACATACCTTTCCGATCTGAAGAATATTTGTGAGTATGATTCTTCGGAAGGGACTTTCCGGACGATTTATCAAGGACAATACACTATCAATGACGCCTCTATGGATCAGGATGGTATTTTTTGGCTGGCTTCTACCGAAGGTTTGGTACGTTATGATCCACGGACAGGGAAGAGTGAACTGATAAATACAAGCCTGTTTCAGGATGTAGCTTCTGTTGTTGCCGATAATCAATATCGAATCTGGATAGGAACGAGACGTCATTTATTTGTTTATTCTTCCCGTACCCATAATTTTACTACCTTGGAGGAGGTAGATGGAGTCTTGCCTAACGAATACATCTTTCATGCTACTCTTCTGGCCAAAAACGGAGATGTTTTTGTCGGTGGAACTACAGGCATGACGGTGATAAACTCTGCCGTTCATTTTGATACAGATGAGGATTATACGGTCGAACTGCTGGATGTATTATTAAACGGTCTGCCTGTCTCGTTATCCGAAGAGCCGCAGGAAGCGGCTGAAACAATTCAGATTCCCTGGAACTTTTCTTCCCTGCAACTGAAAGTTCTGCTGAATGAAAGCGATGTGTTCCGCAAGAATTTCTTTCGTTTCAATATAGAGGGGCTCGATCAGGAATTGGCGAGTTCCAATTCAAACTCTTTGGTTATCAATTATCTGCCGATAGGGGAGTATACGATTACCGCTTCTTATTATACCCGTGACGGAGGGTGGAGTATGAAACAACCCATTCTGCATGTTGTGGTTACTCCGCCTTGGTGGAAGACCGGTTGGTTCTATGTGGGATTATATATATTGTTGGGAGCAGTGGCTTATAGCATTGTCTACTACTTCTATCGCAAGAAGAAAGCCAAACAGAAGCGGGAGATTATGCGTCTGAAAAATAAGATGTATGAAGAAAAGATTAATTTCCTGACGAACATCAGTCATGAACTTCGCACTCCTCTTACACTGATTTGTGCACCATTGAAGCGTATTATCAATAAGGAGTCGGACAAGCAGGATGTGGAAAAGTTGTTGGTCCCGATCTATAAGCAGGCATACCAGATGAAGAGTATCATCGATATGGTACTCGATGTAAGGAAACTGGAAGAAGGAAAAGATATGCTGCATATATTGCCGCATCCTTTGAATGAGTGGGTGTGCTCTGTGGGAGATAAGTTCATCAATGAGTTTCATGTGAAAGGTATCAGACTCGAATATGAGTTGGACGAACAGATAAAAGAGGTACCATTCGATCAGAATAAGTGCGAGTTCGTTCTTTCCAACTTCCTGATGAATGCGTTGAAGTTTAGCGAATCGGGTACCACTACTACACTGATTACCACCTTGTCACAAGAGAAAGACTGGGTTCGGATCTCTGTCAGGGATGAAGGGATGGGACTGAATATGGTAGACACAGACTCTCTTTTCTCCAGTTTCTATCAGGGGGGACATGAAAAAGGAGGAAGCGGCATCGGATTATCCTATGCGAAGAGTCTCATCACACACCATAAAGGAAGAGTGGGCGCTTCGAATGCAGCGGGAAAAGGGGCAATCTTTTATTTTGAACTACCCTTATTCACGGATACTTGCGGACAGCTGGAACCGGCTTCTGTGGAAGCAGCTACAGGCGTGGAAGTGAATGAACCGGATAGAATCGATTATACCTTCCTGAAAAAATATTCAGTGATGGTGGTCGAAGATACTCCCGAACTGCGAAGTTATCTGAAAGAAACGCTGAGTAATTATTTTGCCCGTGTATATGTTGCCAAGGATGGGAAAGAGGGATTGGAACAGATCAAAGACCGATTGCCGGATATTATCATCAGTGATGTCATGATGCCCCGGATGAATGGGTTTGAACTTTGCCGGGAAGTGAAGACTAATCTGGATATCAGCCATATTCCTTTTGTCTTATTGACCGCCTATCATAATTCTCAGAATATGTATACCGGTTATAAGACCGGAGCGGACGCCTTTTTGCCGAAACCTTTCGAAATAGACGGTTTGCTGGCATTGATTCATAATCAGTTGAGGCAGCGCGAACAGATACGGGCAAGATATAAGGATGATAAGCTCTTGACGCATAAGGAAGTGAGCTTTAGTAATGCGGATGAGACTTTCCTGCTGAAATTGAATACATTGATTGCGGATAATATGAGTAATCCGGATCTGGATGTTGCGTTTATAGCTACTAATATGTGTATCAGTCGTTCGTTATTATTCAATAAAGTGAAGGCCATCACGGGTATGGGGATTGTAGACTATGTGAATAAGCAGCGCATTGAGCAGTCAATCGTGTTACTTACTACTACTACCATGAACATTACTGAAATCTCCGAAGTGGTCGGATTCTCTTCTTTGCGTTATTTCAGTAAGGTTTTCAAGTCTATTAAAGGAGAGATTCCTTCCGCTTATAGGAAGCAGGATAAGTAAATCGCATTGATAACTTGAACTTAGGAACATATACTAGAAATAAAAAAATAAATATTAGTCTCATACTCTCATTCTATATGAGGTAAATAGCATATAATCAGTGTGATATACAATGAGAGATACTTCTTCTATAAGGTATCTCTCATTGTTTTCTACGCAAAATGCCTTCAATTTAGCTTATCTCTCATCCTTTTTCAAAGCATCTCTCATTCCCTTTCCTTGCGTAAGTAGGTAAAACTGTCTACCTTTTGAGGGTTAATATCTCATATGTCAGTTTCAAATAACAGGTACTTTGTAGCTCGGATACCTTATATCTTTGCCATATCAAGCCTATATACTTATGTTTTCTTACCGACATCTTCATCGTTCCACCCGGGTGAAACGATCTTGCCACTAGAGTGGAGAAATCTGTTCACTCTAGTGATGAGATCAGATCACTCGAGTGGAACGATGAAGATCTCCTATTAAAAATCTGATAACAATAGGTGAAAAGCACAACAGGATAGGGTCTTCTGCATAAGAGAAAGCGATATATCTCGTCTATTCCATCATTTCTCTGCCTACAACGTTTATGAGCTTTAAGTCATAGTTATCATTGTGGGCATCTTGGAATAATTGCCAGATCATCACGCCGGCATAGTCGTTTTCTTTGATGAACTTACATTTATTGGCTATAGTAGGGCGGCCGTTATAATAAGTCTTGCCTATATTATCCTTGTCCGCTGCTTCATTTCCAAGATGTTTGAGTATGCCGCTATAGCGGATTCCACGAACGTCATCCACTGCGCCTTGCAGACTTTCCTCCCAGGAATATCCATAAAAAGGAAGTCCTCCCACTATTTTACTTTTGGATGCCCGACATTGTTCATTCCAGTATTTGAGGTCTTTCACAAAGTCATCGTATGAAGCATGCTGGACCGGTTTATCGGTAAACGCTCCCCGGTCATAACTCATCAGGTTGATATAGTCGAAGTATTGCTCCCATTCGGTTCCGTAATTAAGCCAGCGGCTGTTGACGGCACAGGTCATCAGCATATTTTTCTCTTTTGCCAGGTATAAACCTCTGGCAAAAACCAATAATGAGGGGAAATTCTTATCCCAGTTGTCATATTCCTCATAATCGATGTCGAAGCCGTCCAGTTTATATTCTTTAGTGAATGCAATAATCTGCTGTATCAGTTCTTTTCTGGCTTTCGGATCATTGATGGCGGTAGTGAATTCTCCCGGACTGTTCTTAGCCAAAGATATCAGAATCTTGACATTATGCTTGTGAGCCGTTTCACGTACACTTTCAATTCTCTTCCGGACAGGATTAATGTTTAGAGTGCCGTCTGCTTTTACTCTTGCAAAGCTGGCATTGATATGCGTCAGATATTTCCATTCTATCGTAGGAAATAAACTTTCAAACTCCCAGTCGTCAAGCGCAAGGTAGCCGATAACTACTTTCTGGGTGACTTCCGGTTGGGGCTGAGGCTGCGGTTGAGGCACATTGGGCACCTGTGGGTTGTTGGTATTAGAAGAGGGTCCGCAACTAGTGAATAAAATGCTTACAGCCGTTAATAATGCGTATAATACATGTTTCATGTTTAATAAGTAAAAAAGATTTAATACCCGAAAACAAATAGAGGAATGAAAGTTTTGAATAGTCTCTATACTTCCATTCCTCCTTCTTTAGAAGTTCCTAAAAACCTTGGCTCCTACCTTAAAACCTATTTATCTAACTTGGTTATTTTTACCCAGTCAATTTCCATGATGGCAGGTAAGTTGGCATCATCGATAGGACCTGCCCATGAGCCCGGTCTGTCTCCTCCTAATCCCATGTTCAGGATGAGATAGAATGAAGAATCTTTTGTGAACGGCCATTGCTTCATTTCTGCTTCATTCTCCAGTTTCAGGTTTGAATAAGAGAAAGTCTCCTGTCCATTGACGAAGAAAGTCAGTTTGTCTTCGCTCCATTCTAAAGCGTAGATGTTCCAGTCCTGATAATTGCAAGTTACTTGTGCGGTGTTGGACGGATCTTTGATGTTCAAATCATACGTGTAGTGAGTATGTATCGTATGATGGATCGCGGATTCCTGTTTCACATGTTCCATGATATCGATTTCTCCGCAATTCGGCCATCCGTCATAGATATATTTCTTCGGCATCATCCAGATAGCGGGGAATGCGCCATTGGGGTAACTGGTGATTTTGGCTTTTACTTCCACCCGTCCGAAGGTGAAGTCAAACTTACCTTGCGTTTCGATACCGCCGGCTTTGTATTCATCACCTATTTTTTCGGCTTTCAGTATAAGTCTGCCGTCTTTTACGTAAGCCTGGTCATAACTTTCGGACATTTCGTCGTTCCAGTCGGAGCCTGCTTTCTGGCAGAGTACCCATTTGGTCGGGTCCGGATTGCCGTCTACATCGAACTCGTCCATGAAGAGAACGTCCTTCATGGTGTCGTCAAACTTGGTCAGTACGATAGTATAGGTCGTTGTTTGATTGTCTTCGGTGGTGACGGTCACTGTCTGCTCTTTTTTCCAGTTGTGTACAAATGTTGCCGGGTCCGGTGAGATGGTGGCTCCATCGCTCATTAGCGTATAGTCTACGCCGGTGATGGTATTGGCATCCTCGATCGTACCGATTTCCACTCTGTGGGTTGTCTGGTCTATCTTCCCATGATAATAGGAAGTCGTATTCGCTGACACATTATTTACTGCTACGGCAAAAGCAGTGAGCGGATATTTCTTTTCCGGAGTGATGTAATTGGTCTCATCATCCGAACAGGCAGCAGTGGAAAATCCGATGATTGCCATGTTCAGTATAAGTAATATTTTTCTTTTCATCATAACTTTTTTGGTTCGTTCATTATTTTACGTTGGTAGTAAAGTACCTGCCAGTTTGTACAGGCAGGTACTTTTTCTTTGTCAATGTTACGTTGGCTATTCGCCCCACTTCAGCGGTTCGATGTATTCCCATTTGCGTAGCGGCAGTGTGCCATCGTTGCAGCGCACCATGATCTGTCCACCTTTCTCAACAAGAATATTTCCTGGTACTTTCCAGTCCTGGGTACCATCGGAGATAGTGGAAATGATAAACTCATCGTTGAGGTACCATTCTACCCTAATCCATGTACCGGTTTCATTTTCTTCTTGCAGGATATTCCATCCCAACTTATTGTCAGCATTCGTATCCAGTGTTTTCACCGTTCCGGCTGCACCGCTAAATACTTTCTGGCTCCATGGAGTAGTGCTGAGGTCACTCTTTCCGCCTGCCACGTGCCAACGGAATTCGGTCCACGGAGTGGCATTAATCATGAAGAACATATTCATGTTGCCGTTGAACGGTCCGATGTAGATATTATATCGTCCAGGCATCAGTTGGCTGCCAAAGTAATAATCTCCGCTCACCTCTCTGTTTTCTTCGTTCACGGTAGTTCTTGATGATTCTGAACTGGCTTGTTTGATTCGTATGGTAGTAGTCACCGGTTCTATTCCTTCTTCATCACTGAGGGAAGAGAGAATGATGGTTCCGTTGCGTACCGAAGAGCTAGTGCTGTATTCTGCTACATTGATAACCAAATCGGCACTTCCATTAAATTCGGTTTGCTCAAATTCATACCATGTTTCGTCTGACGGAATCTCTTTCGTAACTCCCCAGCGTGAATTGGCTACTACGTGAATAGTCAGCTTTCCGCCCACAGCTTCCACTTCATACCACTTGCCGTTTTCGGGCTGTGCGGGTTCAATCTGTACACCATCTTGGGTGATGTTCACTTCCTGTTGTTTGTCACCATTGCGGTCATATAAAGTTACCACTCCGTAACGCATGGCACCGGTATTGGGGGTTGCTTTCAGTTCCACTGTACCGTTTTCCATTCCGGAAGCTCCTTGACTGATGGAAAGCCACTCTTCTCCATCAGTCACCTTGGCTGTCCACTTTTGATTGCTAAGCACACTGAACACTTCGGGCACATTTCCGTTTTTTTCAATCATATCCACTCCTTCGTACTCTAAGTAGGCAGTACCTTTTTGAGTCAGTGTGAATTTTTTACCGGTCCAATAATCGCTCTTGATGTTAATGACCTCAGTACGATCGTCCAAGCTGGTATTTTCCTCACATTTGATGGTTACATCGTATGTCTTTTCCGGGTTATCACCCGTGGCTGGTGAAATGGCATACCAGTCACCTTTGTTTTCTCCGAATATTTCCCATGGATCGGTTGATTTCACCTGGAAAGTGACGCTCAGTTCATCGGTTGTGCCGTCGGCGGGTAGTAGATATGAGTCTTCTACACGGTAGCGCAGGTCGACAGCCTTTTGCTTCTCATCGTCATCACAGCTTTGCAACACAGGAACTGCTGCCAGTAGTGTGAAAAGTCCTAAGAAGGCTATTTTATGTAATTTATCAGATTTCATAAACACTTCAAGTTATTGTTTACACATTTATTCATAAACTTCATAGTCTAACGACTTAAAGACGATGGTACATTCCGGTGAGAATGGACCGCTGAATCCGGAATAGAATATTACGCCTTTATGTCCATCCAAGTCAAAGGCATTGTGTTTCTTACCGGAATAGTATACTTTTCCGTTGATAGAGAATGTTACGTTTACTTTTGTCGCGTCTTCCGGATCAACTTTGGTATCTAACTCAATGGTTTTGATGTCGTTCATGCTTTCTTCCAGCGTAAATTCTTCAGCTGTCCAGTCGTAGTGAAGTTTAAAACTGGATTTTGTTGTTGAATCTTGCGGATAAATTCTGATTTGTATCCAACCTGCACCGTTTGCTGCACCATTCCAGTGCCATGTGTCACCATTCAGGTAAAGGAATCCATCCGTTCCGGCAGGCATATTGACGCTTTCAAAGTTCCAAACGATTTTCCCCTTTCCATAAGAGAAGTTGGGCACATATCTATTTTGCGCATTGCTTCGTATGGTTGCATATCCTGTTTCCGGGTCAATATCTTCGGCTCCGTCTGCCCACATATTTCTAGGCTGTCTCACTTCAACGGGTACACCTTCAAATCCCGGAACATTGCTCTTGGGATAAAGCAACACATGTCCCACTCTTGTAATAAACAAATTGTTGTATCCTGCTTTAAGCGTCAGATTATTACCATCAGCTTCGGCACTTAACCATTCCTTAAATTCGGCAGGAACCTCTACTTTCCACTCTACGCTGGAGTTGATTTCGATGTTTTTCTCTCCGCCCATGCCATTCAGTTGGTTGGTTTTTTCTTCTTCATTCTTGGGCTCGATGATGATACCGTCTTGTGTAATGGTGAATGATTTCTCCTGAAACTCTGTCTTGACAGTGATTTCAGCTGTTCTTACACCTCCTGTGTTTTCTGGTATTGTGATGGTTATGGGAATTTTGTTGCCATCTTCATTACCATCGCCCGAAGCCGGAGAGATTTGTTCTACAAACTGTGTGGAAGGAATTATTTGGAATGGCTTGTTTGACACAATATTGAAAGAGATGGTTCCACCTACTGTCGGCACAATCTGGTCGTAAGGAATTACTACTAAATCTTCTTTCGAAGCCTGCTCGATAGTAACTACCTTGGTGCCTTCAACGCCTTCTGCCTTGATAGTCAGTTTGGCTGTACGTGCTTTCTTTCCTGTATTGTTTTCCATTGTCACCACAATCTCCGACACAAGTGAGCTGGCTGCACTCATCGAAGGAGTCGGCTTGCACCACTGCTGGTCGCTTTCAATCGTCCAGGGAGTGTTGGAGCTGATGTTGAACACTACATTGCTTGGAGAAGTTGCCAAAGCAGTATAAGACTCCAAAGCATCTATCTGGATATTGAGAGGACCTTCCGGCTGTGAGTCGATGTCAAACTCCTGGCATGCTACAAAACTGAATGTGCACAGTGCAAGAATCAGTTGCATTAACGTGTTGCTATATAACTTTTTCATATATCTTTTAAATATTAGATTAGACAATTAATTACCATCCTGTGTTTTGAGGATTTAAGTTTGTATTCTTGTATAGTTCGCTTTGAGGGATCGGATACAGATACATGCAATCTCTCCAGTTACGGGTTTCGTAAAGGTTCTTGTAGAAGTTGAACGTACCGTCCGCCTGCTTCTCGATCTTTACTCCGTATAGTTCCCGCTGGGTAGTATCGGCAATCTTCCATCTCCGTACATCCCAGAAACGATGATCTTCGAAAGCAAACTCTACACGCCATTCATTGTACAGGCGTTCCATGAATTCATCTTTTCCCATGGAAGGAATCAACGGCATATCGGCATTCTTTCTCACTTCATTGATAGCCCACAGAGCAGAATACTTATAAGTCTCATCTGTGTAATTGACATCATTGAAAGCGTTGACCATAGATTCCGCATACGTTAGTAATGTTTCCGCATAGCGGTAAATCACCCAATGATGCTTGCTGACAGCTTCTTTACCCGGTTCAAAGCTGGTAGCTTCCTGAATGTACTTGCGCAGGAAGTATCCTGTCGGTGAACCGCCTTGTGATACGATTCCGTCGTCGGCGCCACCTTTGAAGGTTTCAATGGTGTAGTCTTTAAACGACATTCCGTTGGCAAGAATAGCGCGGTAGAAACGTTTGTCACGATTCTCATAAGGTGATTGCGGGTCAAATGCAGGGTCTTCGCAAACCCATCCTGTGTTTTCTAGGGTTACTTTGTAACCGTTGACTGTCTCGAATGCGTCCACAAGGTTTTGTGATGGGTAATTGCTGTATGGGATAAGACTGGAAGTGCGTGTTCCCGCAGTCATGCGAAGCGGGAGATTAAACATTTCGAAGTCCGAATCATCACCATTGATCCTCATCAGTACAACTTCTTTTGAGTCGAGGTTGTTGGCACTCTCCTGGGGGTCGAGAGAGTAAAGCCCTGTGTTGATAATATCTATTGCTGCTTTGGCAGACTTTTTCCACAATTCGGTATCCATAGAAGGATTATGTAGCTTACTGGCAGCATATAGCAGTGCTTTTGACTTTACTGCCATTGCAAAGCCTTTGGTCACTCTGCCGATTTCTGCTCCCGGTTCGTTTACATAGCTGTCCGGCAAGTTATTGGCAGCGTCGTCGCATTCACTGACAATGAAGCTGATAACTTCGCTGAATGGTGTCTTGCCGATTGTATTGGCTTCCTCTTCAGTCAGTACTTCCAATGGCATGGCGATGTCACCGTAGCGGCGTGCCAGTTCAAAGAAGTAGTGTGCCCGCAGCACTCTGGCTTCGTAAGGGAAATATTTCAGCTGCTTCATCCAGTTTGTATATTGTCCGTCGTGCTCGTAGCGTGTGAAGTCCACTTGGGCAATCTCTGCTATAAAGCTGTTGGCAGCACGTATACCGCGATACAGGGTCCATGAATCGTCATAAGTTTTAATAGGCGACCAGTTACCGTTATTGGTATTCTGGATATTATCTGCATAGGCTCCGAATTCGCCGTCATCACTGGCACAGTCGCGCATGGAATATCTGTCTTCGGTGAAAATTCCGCCGGAGGTCGCAAACAGTTGGTAGCCTTGTGGCATGTATGAGTATACGTGGGTAAGCATTGATTTGCTTGTACCGAAATACTTGTACATGTCTTCTTTTGTCTTCAGGTTGTTCGTTTCATCAAAGTCAAGGTAGTTGCACGAAGCAAAGACCAACGAAGACAAAATGGTTAAGAGTATGTATTTGGTTCTCATAATGTTCATTTGTTACTTTGCATTAAAAATTAAGTTTGATACCTGCCCAATAACTTCTTGTCGACGGATAAGCGATGCCAAGTTGTTCCGGATCGGCAAAATGGATATTGTCTAATGAGAACAGATTGGTGCCTTGTACGAATACTTTCAGGTCGGCAAAGCGAGTCTGCGATTTCGGGAAAGTATAAGCTACCAATAGGTTACGCAGTTTCAGGAATGAACCGTCACGGTACCACAGTGAGCTGGCGCGATAGTTATTCAAGTTTTCTTGAGTAGTCAGTCTCGGCATGGTTGCATTGGTCTTATTCTCCGGTGTCCAGCTTATTTCTTCATTCAGGAATGTATTTGAAATGTTGCCATTGCTTACAAGTGGACTATAAAGCGGACTGTTGAGCAATGAAACAGTGACTCCGGTCATTCCCTGGAAATCAGCGGAAAGCTCCAGTCTCTTGTATGAGAAGTTCAGATTGAATCCGAAATAGAAGCGTGGAACAGATGAACCGAACATTTTCACAACGTCTTTCTCGTCGATGCGGTTGTCACCGTTCTGATCTTTGTATTTCACGTCACCGGGAGCTACGTCCGAGAAGGTTTGTTGCGGACTGTTGTTGATTTCCTGCTGGCTGTTGAAGAAGCCGATAGCTTCCAGGCCGTACATCTGTCCGATACGGTTGCCCTTGGTATACAAGTAGTCGTATTCCTGATATGCCTGGTTTACATTGACTACCTCTGTATTCAGATATGACATGCTAGCACCAATACCATAATGGAAATCACCGATCTTATCATTCCAACTCAAAGAAGCATCCACTCCTTTGTATTTATAGATTCCTTCGTTCACCTGACCTACTGTGATACCGATAATACCGGAAGTAGAATTGGCACCTGACACAAGTATATCCGAACGTTTTTCGTAGAAACCTTCTACTGTTGCATTCAAACGATTATCAAAAGCAGCGAGATCAAATCCGAAAGTCGCTTTCTGTGATTTTTCCGCTACCAGGCCGATAACCGGCAGATCGCCTTCACTGCCACCGGACTGTCCTCCGGCATTCACTCCGAAGTTATAACCGGCACCGCCGCTGCAATAAGACTGACGCCATAGTTCGTGGCTCAGATTGCCGTCCCATCCGGACAGACCGTAAGAGGCGCGAATCTTAAAGAGATTGATCGGTGTCACCTTTTCCATAAATGCTTCGTTGGAAACGATCCATGCAGCGGAAACGGCAGGATAGTTCGAGTATTTGTCTCCGTCGGGCAGGTAAGCTGATCCCGAACGGTTAAATACGGCATTGAGGCTGTAACGGTTGTCGTAAGTATATGTGGCGTTCACCAGCACAGACTGATTCTTCTGAGAGTTGTTTCTGCCGTTTTTGACAACAGACTGCATATCATAAATCAATGCTCCTCCCACCTGATGTTTGCCAAAAGTGCGGTTATAATCCACCTTTGCCTGGAAATCGCTGCGTAGCATCAGCCTTTCGAAAGGCTGTGTATGTCCCAGTGTTTCGGAGTCTGTACCATAAATGGCAGGAGTTGTCACCAGTGTACCATCGCTGGTGATACTTGCATTGCTGTTCATGTAACGATACTCTTTATTGGTGGTTTCATTCATTCCTCCGATATTATCGAAAGAGACGGATGCTTCGGCTGCCAGCCCTTTGGTCAACGCACTTAAATCCTGACGGATGCTCAGGTCGGCGAGTAGTGTTCCGTATACGTTACGGATGTGTCCGTAGTCTTTCAACAGAGCTACCGGATTACCGGTTCCGTATACAGAGCTACCTCCATAAATGCCATTCTCATAACGAATGGGGAATGCAGCGGATGGAATGCCATAGATTTTGTTGAAAATAGCGCTGCGTCCATAGCGGGTACCTCTGAATTCTTTCAGTCTGCCTACAATGCCGGCTTTCAGCAATGTACTTTCCGTCACTTTTACGTCCAGATTGGTACGTACGGTCAGACGTGTGTCTGTAGGTGTAGTGTCGAAACGTGTATCTTCCGTGTTTTTCTTCAACATGGAGCGATCCCGGTAATAGTCAACTACCGTGTAAAAACGGAACTTGTCACTACCTCCGCTGAAAGACATTTTCAGGTTGTGGGTCAATCCTGTGTTGTTCAGCGTTTCATTCCACCAGTCTACATTCGGATAGTCATACGGATAGATTCCTGTCCGGAAAGCATCCAGTTCCTGTGCATTGTAGCGTGCAGGCAGACCGTCTCCGCTTAATGCGGTGTTAAGAGCGTTCGCATACGTATAGGCATCTGCGAAGTCCGGAGAACGGAATTGGGTATTGACACCGAAATTATAGTCCACATTTACCTTCAGACCATTGCTTATTCCGCGTTTAGTCGTAATCAGTACTACTCCATTCGCACCACGCATACCGTAGAGAGCAGCGGCTGCCGCATCTTTCAGAACGTAGCATGATTCGATTTCCATCGAAGTGATGTCACTGATATCACGTGGGAAACCATCAATTAATACTAGCGGGGCATTTCCGTGTATAGAGAGGGTGGATACGTTATCGGCTGAGGAGCCTGTACCCTGATATACATTCAGACCTGCCACTTTTCCATACAAAGCTTTGCTGATATCTATGTACGGGGATTTTTCGAATGCGGAAGCATTGACTCCGTTGATAGAGTAACTGCTGGTCCGGGAAGATACGTTCATCTGGTAGCCGATGCTCAGTGTATCTGCCAGCTGCATTTCCGAAGCAGCTTTCGATGTCTGTGCATTCAGGGATACCGAACCTCCCAGGAGCAGAGTGATTAATATATAATTTATTTTATTCATTGTTCAAACGATATTAGTTAACGTGTCATTTACCAGCCCGGGTTTTGGGTCATTCCATATTGCTTGTTGATTTCCTCCTGAGGAATCGGAGCCAGATACCACTTGGTATCCCAGTTGGTAGCCCAGTAATGGTCTCCCAGTTCGATCTTCTCGAAGGTGAACTCAGTCGGATTGTTCAGGTCGTTACCTCTGCTTCTGAGTCCGTACAACTTCTTCTTGAAGTCGCTCTGACGGTCTCTGCGAACGAGGTCGAACCAGCGTACTTCTTCAAATCCTAATTCGAGTGCTCTTTCTCTCAGTACGGCTTCGAGGAACTGATCGTGATTCATTGTCTTGGAAAGTTCAGGCAGACCTACTCTCTTTCGTACATCGTTTACCATTTTGTAAGCCTCGTCGGTAGGGCGTCCGTTGACTTCGTTGAGTACTTCCGCATATCCCAGCATGATTTCCGCCAGACGGGTGTGTGACCATTGTACCGGACCTTCGCGATCGTTGTTTTCCTGTAAGATGTACTTCATGATCAGGAATCCGCTACCGTCTTTGTAGTCGGCATGGTTGATATAAACAGGAGCTGTTGTTCCGTTGCAGTAGGTGTCTCCGGGACAAGCTACATTTTCATACAGACGTGGGTCGCGGGTGGGCACCATTTCGCCTTTTGTAAAGAACGGTTGCTTGGAGGGTGACTTCCAGTCGAAATTTGCCGGAAAATCAGTTCCGTCTTCCCACGG
>UMGD01009478.1_pt1 | contig 20782 bp, 22 predicted proteins | sample 1965201 | NCBI WGS metagenome assembly UMGD01 (sample SAMEA4836066, study PRJEB28245) | human gut metagenome | biome: gut microbiome; material: fecal sample | place: Denmark | collected 2008 | reverse complement strand
TCCGGGCTGATGTTAAGAGCATTCTGGTAAGAGATAATGGCTTTGTCATATTTTTTCAGGTTTTCTAGTACAATTCCCGCATTATAATGAAGGCGAGAATCTTCGGGAAACCTTTTTAAAAGGTAATAAAGCTGTTTTAATGCTTCCTCGTTATACCCGCCTTCCATAAGCTCGATGGCCAGTTCTCTTCTTATTTTGAAGTCAGAAGGATTTTGGTCCAGTTTATCAGTAAGTTCGTTTATTTTAGAAAGATTTTCCATACTTTAATTTTAGTCTGTTTTTGCAGTCCATGCAAAATGTAAACTTCTGCACTATTTTGTTTCATTGTCAGTAATCTTCTAATTGCTTTCCGTTGTTTAAAATTAGGATTTATGATAAATTGCCTAAATAATAGGACGTGTTTTATGGAATGTCTCAAAAGAAAATATTAATGCTAATAGTAAGTAAATTACTAAGCTGTCTTTAAAGAGGTCGTATGAAAAAACTTATTGTTTACATTCTTTTATTATTAGTTTCATTGCAGCCTTGTTTAGCTGAGGACTGGGTTAAAGTTGCATATAATGCTTGGATAGATGCCGATTCTATCGAAAAACTGGATAATAACAGAAAAACTGTATGGACGAAATTTGATGTTTCAGAACAAAAAATAAAAGCAACAAATGGTACACAAATATATTGGATGTATTACAAAGATATTATTTATAAAAAACCTAAAAATAATCTTACCATCACATTAGTAACGTATGATAAAAATGGTAAAAGTGTAGATAGAGAGTTATATCCTTTTGGTCAAACTCAATACCCTATACCACCTGTTTCTACTTTATATCGCATATACAAAATTTTATGGGAAACATCTGAAAAAGAGTTTAAAGAATTAAAAGATGCAAGTCAGATTATGGGGTGTATTTATGGAAATATTGTTTTTAATAACCCCTCATTAAAAGAAAAAATACTTGGAAAAATCTATCCTCAATATTTCAAAAGAAAATTTGAAGAAATGTTAGAAAATTCAGAACCATGGAGAGATGAGTAAAACAAAAATTTAATTAACAAGCAATAAAAACTTAGACTCTATAAGCTTTTTAAGCTTATTTAAAACACATATATGCCTTAAATTCAATAATATTAACAAAAAATTCGCCTGTAAGATTTTTTCAAGTTATATAAGGTTTTATAACCTATAAAATAACATTACTATTATATAGCATGTACTTATGTATATTGAATTAGTTGTGGTGAAAGATATTATTGCTCATAGTTTATTAGTAATTACACGAAGATACATTCATCCTACTCTGAAAAAGAAAACTTTATGCAATTATGTCATTAATTCATATAATTAGTATTTAATTCAAATTGATAAAGTGGACAAAGAATGGACAAACTAAACAAAAAAGACCCTCAAATGAGAGTCTTTTAAGTGGTGCCCTGAGCCAGACTTGAACTGGCACTGGGGGTGAGCCCAATCGGATTTTAAGTCCGACGCGTCTACCGATTCCGCCACCAGGGCAAATTTATATTCAATTTGGGTTCCTGCCACCAGGGCAAATTGTATTATTATATTCCTGTAAAAACCCTATATTGTCAAGTAAGTTTTTATAGTACAAAAATTTTTTTCAAAAAAATGAACAATTTTATTTTTTATTCGTTATAGTGTATGTAAGGAAAAAATTATGGACGAACAAAACACAAAACAATGTAACGGATACGAAGCCATGTATACCTTCTTGAATGACGAAGACTTTGAACGTCATCTCAAAGAATGTCCTCAGTGCGCAAAAGAGCATGAAAAAATGCAAAAAGTATCAGACCTAATACAGGAAGCAAAACCATACATAAAACAAAAACGTAAAAATACGAGAGTTCTTGTCAGTGCTGCTGCTTTTTTTGTTGCTGTATTTGCTACTTTGAGTGTGCCTCTTTGTATGGTGGGTATTGATGCCTATGACAATCTTGTTGCCCAGAATACAATGGACGTTCAAGAACTTGGTTTGCCCGTTGATGAATATGGATTTCTTTATATAGAATAATAATATGGATTTAAAAACAATAATAAATAACCACGGAACAACCGTGAGAAGTATCATAAAACGTATTACAAACGAACATAACGAGGACCTTGAACAGGAGGTCTATACAAGAGTCTGGAAAAATTCAGACAAATACGAAGAAAAAGGTACTCTAAATGCCTGGATAAGGACAATAAGCGCTAACCTATCCAAAGATTACCTTAAGTCTTCCTCTAAAAAACTTGATGACAGTACAACAGCAGATGAAACAGCTCTGTCTCTTGTGCGCGATTCAAAAGATACACCTGAATCTCTTTTACTCAAAAGAGAACGGCAAAAAATGATTTCAAGAGCAATAAACAATTTAAAACCAAAATTTAAAGAAGTAGTAATGCTCTACGAAATCGAAAACCAATCGTACGAAGAAATTTCACAAAAACTAAAATGTCCTATAGGAACCGTAAAATCACGTTTATACAATGCTAAAAAAGAACTGGCTGCTGCTTTGCAGGAGCTTATGTAGAAAGGATATTTACTATGAAAAAAACACTGCTTGTTGCGGGCATGGCCGCTGCCATACTTATGTCTACTTCAATATCATATGCAGCTACAACAAACGCTGCTGACACAAAGGTTAAACCCCAATGTGAAAAAAAACTCCCTCCAAAACATGGCGATTTTAAAGGTAAAAAAGCTCCCGGAATGGAAAGACCTGACAGGCCTAATCTTGATGACCGTTTAAAATTGACAGATGAACAGAAAAAACAGGCTCATGATATACGTATGAAAGGCCACAAAAAAATGAAGCCCGTATTTGAAAAAATGAAGGCTAAAAAAGAACAAATCAGAGAAATCAAAAAATCTGACCTGTCACAAGAACAAAAGGCTAAAAAAATTGAGCCATTAAAAAAAGATTTGAAAAAACTCAAACAGGAAGCCAGAAAAATCCGTATGGAAAACACAAAAGAGTTTGAAGCAATCCTGACACCTGAACAAAAAGCTGAGTTTGAAAAAATTAAACAGGAAGGCAGAGAAAGAGCCAAACAGCACAAGATGAAAAAACGTCCTTGTCCTGTAAATGCAAAACCTGCTCCGGATAAAAAATAAAAATTAAAGAATTATAAAGCCTCCGTTATCCGGAGGCTTTTTTATGCTAAAATTTTTATGAAGACAGGAGATTTTTTTCAAGTGCGTACGGTTTTATTATTAACAGCTCTTTTCTTTTTTTCTATAAATTATTGTTTTGCAGATGAACTTCGGCTTGATAAGGATACGAAGTTTCAAAAAGATATTATGCAAACAGGGTTTAAAATATTAAATTCCAATAATATAAAAAAAAGAATGACCTTTTATTATGTGAGCGAAAATAAACCTAAAACCAAAATAAACAGCAGACTAAAACGGGTATATGTTTATAAAGGAATGATGCCTTATATAGAAGATGAAAATGACCTTGCTGCAATTATAAGTGTAGAAACAGCTCGTTTATTGGATTTGCGTTCTGATTTTTTCAGGATGTTTTCGGTTAGTTTTTCTCCAAGAAAATATGAAATAAAGGCAGATAAAAAGGCTGTCGATTTAATGGTAAAAGCAGGATATGATCCGGTTGCATTAATCAATATTCTTAACAAAACATCTAAAGAAGAAAAATGGTTTGAATACAATATTTTTCACCACAACGGTTCAGAGAGAATGAAAAATATTTACCAATATATTTATGAAAAATATCCAGTGTATCTTGCGGAAAATAAATATATTGAAACAGATTATTATCAGAATTTTTTGCGGTTAACAAAAAATGACAGAAAAAAAGTTCGAAACATACAAGAGCAAAAAATAAAAAAACAAAAACAAGGATCTAAAACAACGTCATGAATATACTTTTGAAAAAGATAACAGCTATATTCCTTTTAACAACTATTGCTTTTGGTGCTTGCAATATTAATGCTTATGCAAAAAATACAACAAAATCAAAACAAAACACAATGCTCAAAGTAGGCATCAAAAAAGACGTTAAACAACAGGTGCCTAAAAGAAAAGAATTTAAAATGCCTGTTATAGAAGATGAATTGGAAAAAGAACTGGCATCTTCCCAAAATATCAAAAAATGCAGACACAAATATAAACGTGAAATTATGACAGATGAACCGGTTGTTATAAGTGAAGAAAATAAAAAGTTTAAACGCAGCGATTATCAAAAAAAGGTCAGAACAGAAGAGGGGGTAGCAGTAATCCTCAAGCCTGTTAATAAAATTAGAACGAAAAATAAACATATAAAATTGGCTGATGGAAAACAACATGACAATTACAAGGCAGCATTGCCCTACATTGGTGATAAAGTAGCTTTTAAAGTTGTTAAAGATGTAGTAAAAGATGGCAAGGTTTTGATTGAAAAAGATACTATTGTATATGCCAAAATAGGCGAAGTTTCGCCAAGAGCTATGGGTGGTGCTCCTGCGGAAATGACAATAGAGGGGTTTGAAATGTATGACAAAAACGGAAAATTAATCCCTCTTGATGGGGAAATTGCATCAAGCGGGTATTCTTTATCATTCTGGATAGGTTTGGCAGAGCTGGCAACTACTCCTTTTTTGATTGGTCTTGCTGTTCCTCTTTTGCGCCTTCTGCCGGGTGGTCAGGCAGTTGTTACACCCAGAAAAAACTATGTGGTCTACTACTAAATTGAGTGTTTAATATTGACAAAACAATCTAAGAAATTATAAAATAACTTTTATTAATCAGGAGAATGACATGAAAAGATTTATTTTTTGTTTACTGGCATTGGCTATTTCTATTAACAGTGTTTTTGCTGACGAGCTGAGACTCGATAAAGAAGCAAAGTATCAAAAACAGATTATGCAAATAGGCTATAGGGTTTTAAATGCAAACCAGATTGATAAAAGAATGACATTTTTCTATGTAAATTCCAAAGATGTCAATGCCGTAACTGCACTAAGGTCAAAGCAGATAGGTGTTTATAAAGGACTTTTGCCATTGATGGATTCTGATGATGAACTCGCTGCTGTAATTTGTCATGAAATTGCGCATGGTATTGATGCTCACACTGGTCTGTGGAGAAGAATAACAATGGGATTTGCATCGAAGTCTTATGAATTTAAAGCAGATAAAAAAGGTGTTGACTTGATGGTTAATGCAGGATACAACCCTGTTGCTATGATTGTTACTTTAAACAAAATTACAGCAGAGCCTAACTGGTTTGAAAGATATCCATCACATCCGGGCGGTTCTGAAAGATTGCTGACTATCTATAGTTATATTTATTCTAAATATCCAGAGTATCTTGTGGATAACGAATACAAAAACAATCTTTATTATCAAAACTTCTTGCTGACAACAAAAAAACAAAGAGCTCTTATCAGAGAAAGATATAAAGACAAAAATATTATTCCGGTAAGTGATAAAAAGTAAATTAGAGTAAAGATATGAAAAAATTATTTATATTAACAGTTTTATTATCTTGTTTTATTTTTCAAAAGGCAGATGCATATCCTGTGTATAGTGATGAATTGCCTCAATCTTATATTAATAGTGTAAGAACGCACAAAGGCTTGAGTAATAATCAGTCTTTACCTATTTATGAACCGCAAAATATGCTTGAAGTTAAAGTCTATACACCAAATCGTATTACTTTAAAAAATGTTATGAAAAAAACTTCAAAAGGTGAATATTATGTTGTTCAAAATTATGACATTAATGACCGAGTAAATTTTATTGTTGGAGAAGATGTTTATAAAAATAACAAACTATATATTAAAAAAGATACAACAGCAGTAGGCCTTGTTAGAGAAGCACAAATCGGTTTTGGCCAATTTACTGCGCCTGATGAGATACAGATTTCTATGTTTACAACTAAAGATGTCAATAATAATGAAGTAAAATTATATGGCAATGTAACTCAAGAAGGAAAACAAACCGGTATTTTTCAAGTTATTCTTCAAGAAATACCCTCTTTAAGAGCGTCTATACCAAAAAATAAGTTGTATACTCTATATTGCAAATAAAATTCGTTACATACGTGATTTAATTTTGTATATGGGGTAAAATTTTTAATATGAAAAAGTTTATTGCTTATATAATATTAATTTCTTTTATCTTTGTACATACTGGCCTATCAACGGTGTCAATTGCTGCAGAGTCTGCACAATCTTCCAATGTTGTGAACAAAAGCGATGATACATTTAAAGGTCGTGCAGAGATAACAGATAAGGCTGACAGGGAAAATAAAGAACTCTTTACAGGTGAAGTTGACCAACTTGAGGCTAAAGACGTTATCAAAATGACAGTTTCTCAAGTCTTAAGCTCCGGATATACAGAAGAAGGCGATGAGTTTTTTGCGGAAATCTCCAGTGAAGTGGAGGGCGATAAAGGGGTAATTTTACCAGCCGGTACAATTGCACACGGCTGTGTAAGAGAAATCCAATCTTCCAAACGTCTTGGACGAGACGGTTGGATTGAGGTCAATTTTGATTATTTAATTACACCTGATGGCAGAGAAATCCCTATTCAGGGTAAAATGAGCACCAAGCTTAACCCTGTAATAGGAACTACAAAAAACGTTGCAAAAGGTGCTGGTTATACAGCAGCCGGCGGCGTAGTCGGTGGCTTTCTTGCATTAAATGTTTTTGGACTGCCTGCTGCAATTGCCAGTCAGGGCTATACTCTTGCGGGTGGTGCTGCTCTTGGCGGTGCAGTTGGGCTTGGTATGGCATTGTATAGAAAAGGAAAAGATGTTTTAATCTCGCCCGGTGACGAAATAAGGGTAAAAGTTGTTCATGGTATTGAGCTCCCTGTTTTCAAAAAAGAAGCTTTAAAACAAGAAGAATTTGTATGTGAAGGGTTAGGGCTCAAGATAACGAATATCGATTTTGAAGAGGATCCTTTTGGAGAACTTAATACAATAACTATCGCACTTGTTATCACTAACCTGACAGACAAATATTTTACAGGTTTTGATATTTCGTTGATGAATGATTTGAATGCCTCTTTTTATCCATCTGTTTTTGGTGACACATCAATTATGTTTTCTAAAATCAAACCCGGAGACAGAACATCAGGTAGAATCTCTTTTTCTGTAGACAACATAAAGCGTAAACACTGGCTTGTGATTTATGATAGAGCTCAGCGTAAACAAATTGCCAAAGTATCTATAGATAACGCTTATAGAGATATACAGGATAAAAAGAAGGCTAAAAAGAAAAGAAAGAAAAAAGACTAATTAATTTGAATAATTTAGAATATAAGGAAAACAAAATGAATTTAAGAAAAGCGTTCACTCTTGCAGAAGTTTTGATTACTGTAACAATAATAGGTATTGTCGCTGCTTTGACAATACCCTCTTTTATGTCTGATACAAGCCAAAGATCCAATGCTGTAGCCTTAAAAAAAGCAATTTCCGCTTTGGATCAGGCAGTAGATATGTCTCGTGCTGAATCAAAATTTCAGCCAATGCCAAAGTGTTATATTTCTGATGTGTCAACTGAAGGTCATCAATTTGATCAATGCAAGGACTTGTTTGTTTATATAAAAGATATGATGCAGGTTAGCAAGTATTGTGAATCAGACCCCGTTTCAGGCGGATGTATGCAAGAATACAACAGTGATTTTTCTGCTTGTGAAGACTGGAGCAAATTAGAGAATAAAAAAGCTTTTGTTACTACTGACGGTATGATCTACTTTGAATATTCCGATGAAAAAGGTGCGTCTAATATAGGTGTGGATGTTAACGGATCAAAAGGTCCGAATAAATGGGGCTATGACGTCTTTTCACTTGGCTTGTACGGTCATAAAGGTGTAATGCAGACATACCAACCCGGTGGTTGTGAGCCTGTTGATTTAGGAGGAATGACAGGTTATGAGCTTTTGAAGGAAGCTGGTTAATTGTTGTTAACTCCGTAGCCAAACATTGCAAAATCATATTTTACAGGGTCTGATGGGTCAAATTCTTTGAGTTTGCCCATCAACTCTATTACTGCTCCATAATCGTTCTGGTTTCTTTGCAACAGACCCAATTGTCTGGATATTTTTGCCACATGTACATCCAAAGGAATCAATAATTCTGACTTAGGCATAAATTTCCAGATACCAAGGTCAACTTCTCCATCTCTAACCATCCATCTCAATAGCATGTTTAATCTTTTGCAAGCACTTTTTTTTGCAGGGTTAGGCAGCAGATGAAAAAATCCTTTGCTAACAGGCATTGTAACTCTGGAATAAAAATAATCTACAACAGTTTGTAATGTACCTTGTACAGTTTGTGTATTTTTCCAACCATAAGCAAAAAGTGAATCCAGAGACTCGTTCGATGTATACAGCGCTTTTAATATTAAAACTATTTGTACAAGATCTATTCCTATGGAGAACCTGTAGTCAAAATTATCAAGACTGTGGTTGTTCTCATCAAAATTCATTACAAATTCATATGGTTTTTGCTGCATTATGTCAAAAAGCGTGTTAAGTTTGGCAATAAATACTTCCCTTTTTCCGTAAGCAAAAATAGAAGCAATAAATGCTGCGATTTCGATGTCATTTTTTTCTTTAAACCTGTGAGGAAACTGAACAGGGTCATCTTTGATGAAATCTTTTGTTTCATAAGTACTTACAAGAAGGTCCATGTATTTTTTAGTGTCTGTGTTCATTTTTCCTCTCTTATCCTTTTAAAGTAATTTTTCAAAATTAAATCACACTCTTGCTCCATTATACCCCCTTTATATTTTATTTTCGAATTAGAAAATGAAATCATGTGTGGCATTGTGCTGATTGCGCCGTAAAGCGAATCATATGAACCAAAATAGAGATTATCAATACGTGATTGTATTATTGCCCACAAGCACATAGGACAGGGCTCCAGTGTGACATATAAATCACATCCGTTTAGTCTCCAGCAATGGAGCTCTTTAGAGGCATTTCTAAGTGCAAGAATCTCGGCATGTGCGGTTACATCATTCAAGGCTTCTTTTTGATTGTGCTCAATGGCAATTATATTACCATTTTTTACTATTACAGCTCCAACAGGTATTTCATTACCTGCGCAAAGCGCTTCATCTATGGCTTTTTGCATAAAAAGGTTGTTCATATGTTTTATAATATATTACAAAATATTACAAAATTTCATTTTTTTTTAACGTTTTTGTAATATTTCGTAATAAAAAGCTTGCATTTGTATATACTAAGTGATATATTAAATATATACACAAGCAAGTATTTTTTAGGTTCAGTTTTAATCTCTTTTTCAAAATGTATCCGCAAAAGCACGGCAGATAGATTCTTCTGTTCTGTGCAATTATCCTGCGCAAAAACAAGTAAATTAGGATATTAAATATAAATTAGGAGTAAGTGTATGTCTCAAAATTCTTTCAATGTCTCATCTAAAACTTTAAAAGCAGCCTCAACAAAGCCCCATTCTCACAACATCATCCCCCGTGACAGCGATGATTCTCTAAACAATTACATCAGAAAAATTTCTTCCATTGCAGTATTAACACAGGAAGAAGAAAAACAAATTGCCAAAATTGCTAAAGAAGGCAGCGAAAAAGATTCTCTTAAAGCTAAACAGCAGCTTGTACAAGCTAATTTAAAACTTGTTGTTAACATAGCAAGAAAAACTGTTCAGGTTTCTCATCTGCCTATGATAGATTTGATCCAAGAAGGCAATCTGGGACTGATGGTTGCTGTAGAAAAATTTGATTACAAACTGGGCTATCGTTTTTCAACCTATGCTGCATGGTGGATTAAGCAAGCTATCTTTAAAGCAATATCCGAACAATCTCATTGTGTTAAGATACCTGTTTATATTCAAGAAACTTTATCTAAATTTTCCAAAGTTAAATCTTCACTCGAACAAAAATATAACACACAAGTTAAAAATGAAGATGTGGCAAAAACTATGAACATTTCTGCAGAAAAAATTGATATGTTTTTAGGTGCATACACAAAATCTATCTCAATGGATTCGGCATATGAGCTGAATTCCGGAAACGAAGTTACCCTGTCTGATATTCTTGAAGACCCCAATGCTTCTGTGTATGCTGATGCTGAGTATGAAAATCTGAAAAAAGATATTGAAACAGTTGTGTCAAAGTTAAAAGAAAGAGAACAAGCTGTTGTAAAAATGAGATTTGGACTCGGTGAGTGGAGCAAGACAACTCTGGAAGAAATAGGCAAGCTTTATGGTGTTACAAAAGAATGTATAAGACAAACTGAAGCAAGAGCACTTAAAAAATTAAGAGATTTAACTGAGACAAATAATTTGCTTACAGCATATATGTATTAATCACTACAACAGAATATTGCGCACTGTACAAAGCAGTGCGTTTTTATTTTGCCCATATTAAGGGCATAAACTTTCCCAATCAATCCCGTCATCATCATCTTCTCCGGGTTCCGGTATTCTTTCTCCGTCTTCTAGCATAATTTGGAGCATGAGGCGTAATTGATTTTTGTAATTTGCCAGTGCTATTTCTCTTGTTTTTGCACAGAATGCAAAACTTGGAAATTCTTTTATTTCAATGTAATGATAAGGGTTGCCGTTGAAGTCTAAATCTGTTCCTTCAACAAGCGTCCAATCCAAATTAAGGTAATAATCTAAATCTTTATCCATCAAGAGAGTTCTCGCTTAAAGGTTGTGAAATCATAATACCTTCACCTCCGAGTACTTCTGCTTGTTTTCCGTCAATGTAGAGGTAAATAGGTTTTTTAGGGCTGTTAGCAAGTGCTGTTTTTATAAATTGTTTCATCCTGCTGTAGATGCTGTCTGCACCGCCTCCTGTCTGGATATTGCCGGATACATCAATAATAATTTTGTTGCTGCTTTCGACTATACCAAGAATTTTTACATTTTTAGGGATTTCAGAATAGACACCAACACTTTTTTCATATTGAGAAGGGCCGTTCATAAGCTGATTAAGAGCAAATTTAAGTTTTGATTGGCCTTGAGGGACTTCTCTTTTTACTTTTTTAAATATTCCTGTGTCATTTTTATCCATTCCAAGAAAATACACTGTGACATATGTCTTTGTTACTTTTTTTTCTTCTTCTTGTTTTTTATTTTCTGTTGGCTCAACTTTTTTAACAGGTTCTGCAACCTGTTCTTCTACAACAAGTTTTTTTTCAACTTTGGCATGCGGAGTATCGAAAAAATTTACTTTGACATAAAAGAATGCCAGAGCCGCAAGTGCTAATATTACCAGTTTTGACCAGAATCCCATAAATTACCCCGTATATTTGTCGTAAACATATCAATTATTATAATAGTTTTTAGGCACAATAACCAGCCCTTTTATAACAATTTTGTCTCCGGATATATTAATATCATTTATTTTTATCATACTTTTGGGGTTGTTAAGTATTGCTGTGTTAATGACAAGCGGGTTTAGCTTGTTTATAACAGGCAAAATTGAATTCATGTTAACAGATGTCATTGATGGAGTTGTTTTTATATCTGTAAAAAGAATCTTGCCGTTTTCCACATTTATCCCCATGCTTGTAGAAATAAGCTTTGGCTCATTTAATGTTAAAGGTGAAGATACTTTTATAGATACAACCAGTCTGTCATATTTTATTTCGGCTTTGGGGTCAAAGACCTTGAACAATGACATGTTGCCCACACTAAAATTTAAAGAATTGAGAAGCTTTGTATATTGTGGCGTGGAAATAATTTTTTGTAAATCCGCTGATGTTATGTCAGCATTAAATCCCAGAAGAAAATTTTCGTTTGTGTAAACTTGTCCGTTTTTGTAGATGAAATGATTGTATCCGCATAGCGACTCTGCTGTGATATTTGACATATATAAACCATCTAAATATGCGGTATCAGAGTGCGCGCTTATGCTCTTAAATTTACCCTGCAACATGCTTTTTGCACCAAAAGGCGTAATGTTTACTTTAAAATCACCTGTTAAAGCTTCGTTCAACTGCTTTCTTACCTGCGATTCCAGTGTTGTTGCAATTATTGCATTCATTCCTGTATATTTACTAAAAGCAGCTGAGACCGGGCCGTTGACTTTTTCAACAGCCGGACACATTGAAGATGCGGTTTCAGTGCAGCTTTGTGAAAAAGCAGGTGCTGCCATTAAAGTGAGTGATATTAACAATGTTAAAAACTTTATCTTTCTCATGATATAAAAACCTTCTTTGTTACCAGTGTGTTAGAGTTTTCTTGTTTTTGAGATATGGCGCACAGCTCATTGTTAAAAGTTAAGCATACGTATTCATTATCTTCAAAATCATCTGTTGCAATGCTTTGACCGTGCTGTATTTTTTTGTATTCTATCTGAGTAAGCTCATAACATTTATATGATAGAACTTCAACGGGATTTATCAAATATTTTTCGGCTTCGGCTTTATCTGTTATACAATCAGGGGAAATTGCATTTTCTAATTCAAACAAACCTGATTTTGTTCTCACAAGTCCGCTCATTACTGCGCCTGTGCCGATAGTGAGACCTAAATCATTTATTATTGAGCGGATATATGTACCTTTTGAGCAATGTATTTCAAGCTTAGCAGATTGAGATTCTTCATCAAACTCCACAAACTCAAGTTTTGTTACAAATACAGTCCTTTTGGGGATATCATCAGGTATTATGCCTTGTCTTGCTAGCTCATAAAGCCTTTTGCCTTTATAATGTACAGCGGAATGTGCTGGCGGAATTTGTTCAATCTTGCCTCTAAAATTATTTAAAGCTTCTTTTATTTGCTCTTTCGCAGCTTTTTTATTGCTATAATCTTTCACAGCGCCTTCTGTGTCAAAGGTGTCAGAAACTTTTCCAAATTGTACGTCGGCAATATATCCTTTATTTTCTTGCAAATATTCTATAAGTCTTGATGCTTTTCCTATTGCTACTGGCAATACACCTGTTGCCATAGGGTCAAGTGTACCTGTATGACCGATTTGTTTTATTTTTAACGCACGTCTTAACATGGCAACAACATCATGAGAGGTCATGCCTTTGGGTTTGTTTATATTCAAAAAGCCGAACATAGCGGGTTATATTTCTCCTTTGGAGATTTTATCTATCAAATCCATAACCTTTGTTCCTCTCTCGAGCGAATCATCAGGTATAAAACGCAATTCCGGTGTAAGACGAAGTCTGATTCTTTTACCTACTTCATAGCGAATTTTCGAAACATTTTCTTCCAGAGCTTCAATGGTTTGTTTTTTTGCTTCCTCATTTGTTGTGAAAACAGAAAAATATACCTTTGCAAATGAGTTGTCATGAGCGAGCTCAATATCTGTAATAGAAATTACACCTGCAATACGGGGATCTCTGACATCTTTTTGTATTATGTCAGCAATTTCTTTCATCAAAGTTTTTCTAACACGTTCGTTTCTTAATGACATAATTAAACCAGAGCCTGTCTTTCTACTTCTTCAGTTGTTGATACTTCAATTATATCGCCTTCTTGAATGTCATTGAACTTGGCAAACGATATACCGCATTCAAATCCTGTAGCAACTTCTTTAACATCATCTTTAAAACGTTTAAGCTGGTCAATTGTCCCTGTGAATATAACCTCACCGTTTCTGACAACTTTTGCTGTTTTATTTCTGAATATCTTACCTTCGGTAACATAACATCCGGCAATTCTGCCTGTTTTTCCGACAGTAAATACCTGTCTTACCTCTGCTTTACCGAGCTCAACTTCTTTAATTTCAGGTTGCAGCAGGCTTAGCATAGTTTTTTCAAGGTCTTCAAGTATTTGGTAAATGATATCAAATTTCTTGATAGTAACACCTTCTCTGGCTGCCGCAATTTCAGCATTGTTATCTTCTTTTACGGTAAAGCCGAGAATAATTGCGTTACTTGCTGCTGCGAGCATAACATCAGCTTCTGAAATATCACCCACGCCTACGTGAATGAGTTTTATAATTATTTCATTAGACTTAAACTGTCCAATAGCTTGAGACAGAGCCTCAGCAGAACCGTTTGTGTTTGCTTTAATAATAAGGTTAAGGTGTTGGAATCCGTCATCTCCTTCACCAACAACTTCATTTCTGATATGAGTTGGCAGCATTGCTTCAAGACGGGAGTTTCTTTCTTTTTCCTTACGTTCTGCTACAATAGCTCTCATTGCTTTTTCGTTTTCAACAACTTCAAACTTATCACCTGCCTGTGGAACCTCAGTAAGACCAAGAATTTCTACAGGTGTAGACGGAGCAGCTTTTTTTACTCTTTCGCCTGCATCGGATAACAATGCTCTAACTTTACCGCAAACATTGCCCACAACTACACACTGGCCTGTTTTTAATGTTCCGTTTTGAACAAGCAGTGTTGCAACAGGGCCCTTTCCTTTATCAAGGTTTGCTTCGATAACAACACCTGTTGCCTGTGCGTCAGGGTTTGCTTTTAAATCCTGTACTTCTGCAAGTAAAAGAATGTATTCGAGAAGTTCGTCTATACCTTGGCCTTGCAATGCACTGACTTTTACGCAAACAGTGTCTCCACCCCATTCTTCGGGAACAAGACCGTGTTCTGTCAGCTGCTGCATAATTCTGTCAGGGTTTGCATCAGGTTTGTCGCATTTGTTTACTGCAACAATAATAGGTACTTCCGCTGCTTTTGCGTGGTTTATTGCTTCAATTGTCTGCGGCATTATACCATCGTCTGCTGCTACAACCAGGATGGCTATGTCTGTAGCCTTTGCACCTCTTGCTCTCATTTCTGTAAAAGCTTCGTGGCCCGGTGTGTCAATGAATACAATTTTCTTGTTGTTTAAATAGACTGTGTATGCACCAATAGACTGTGTTATACCACCAACTTCCGTTGATACAATTTTGTGTTTTGATGCGCGGATTGAATCAAGAAGTGTTGTTTTACCATGGTCAACGTGCCCCATGATACTGATGACCGGTGCTCTTCTTTTTAAAAGTTTCGGGTCAATAGCTGCAAGCTCTTTGGCTTCCTCTTCTTTTTGCATTTCTTCTTCTATAAATGCTTCAAGGTCTTCTTCTTGAACTTCAATTTCAAAATTTTCGCAAACTTTTTTTGCTGTAGGTACATCAATTACCTGGTTAACTGTTGCAAGAATACCTTGCATCATGAGGAATTTAACAATTTCTGCTGATGCTTTGTTGATTTTTTCGGATAGTTCTCCTACTGTCAAAGGCTGGTTTATTACAACGCTTTTTATTTCTTCAACAGCTTCTTCAGCATGTGATCTTTTTTTGTGCTTTTGAGCATTAGCTTTTTCCAAGCTGATTCTTTCTTGTTCTTCTTCTTTTGAACGGTAAGATTTTTCTTGTTTTTTACCGCCTTTTTTCTTGGAAGAGTTTTTAGAATCATAAATTTCCTGAGGAATAATATGACGTTGAATTGGCTTTTTCTCAGGTCTTTGAGATGGAGCACCTTCTTTTTTAAGCTCAGGTTTTCTATCTGTTTTTACATCTTTTTTTACTGCATCTTTTGATTGCGGTCTTGCAGGTCTTTCCTGTTTTGGAGGTCTTTGCGGCAATACAGGTTCTATTTTTCCAAGTTTAAGTCTTGGTGCAGGAGCAGGAAGCGCAGGTTCAACTTTTCCGAGTTTAACTTTTTCTACCGGTTTTACTTCCGGCTCAGGTTTTTTCTCTTCTTCTTTAGGAGTTTCTTCTGCTTTTGGTTTAGCTTTTTTTACAATAAAAGCCTTGGGTTTTTTAGCTTGTTCAACCTTTGGCTCTTTCACTAATTCTCTTAATTTTTTAGCCTGTAATTCGGAGACTGCACTTGAATGAGACTTAACTTTAACGCCAAGTTTTTTGTCCAACATTTCAATTACGTCTTTGTTGGGTAAGTTAAGTTCTTTTGCTAAATCATAAACTCTGATGGTATCTGTCATTATATGTATATTTCTCCAAATTTATATTGCCTTACTATATTTTTAACACAATCTAATTCTCAAGTACAGCCCTGATTTTTTCTTTTAATGTTTCATCCTGCTTTATTTTGAGAATTTTAAAAATTCTGCCTTTTTTAAAGGCTTTTTCTATGCAGTCTATATCTTTGCAGATATATGCAGAACGTCCGAAAAACTTACTGTCCGGCATTATTTCCACTTCTTTTTTGTTATTGACCGTTATTTTTATTAACTTGTCTCTGCTTAGTTCTTTAGAACAGGCTGTACATTTTCTTATTATTTTTTGTTCATCCATTTTAGCAGCCTATAAGTATTGTTTTTCCTATATCTTTTCTGTATTTCATTGAATCAAAGCTAATTAAAGCAACACTTTCATATGCTCTTTTAGCTGCTTGTTCCAATGTAGAAGCGCTTGTTGTGACGGTTATTGTTCTGCCTCCTGCTGTTAAAAATTCTCCGTCAGAATTTTTTATTGTATTAAAGTGAGCGATTTCGCTGTGCTCTTGCGCTTCTTCAATACCGGTTATTGCGCTTCCGTATTTACCTTCGGAAGGGTAGTTGCCCGCACTCAGTACAACTGATGCGCTGTAGAGAGGCTTTTGTCTTATTTCTGAGTAAATATCAACAAGTGAGCCGTTTATTGCTGCTTTTAACACATCAGTAAGGTTTTCATCAAGCAGTTCAAGTATGCATTGTGCATCAGGCTCTTTGAAAAAGGGATTAAACTCAATGACATTTAAGCTGCCTGTTCTGTCAATAATAATATCTATTCCAAGAATGCCTATATACTGATTTCCGTTTTTGGACAATTCGTCAAGCGCAGGGTATACAATTTCTTTAAATATTCTGCTTTCAAGGTTTCTGTCTATCATATAAAAAGGAGAATATGCACCAAGCCCTGATGTTATACAACCGCCGTTACCTTCCAGAGTTCCTTTGTAGGGCACAGCAGAACCAATTGGCATTGCATTGTATCCGTCTGTAATTACATAGTAAGAAAATTCTTGTCCTGCAACATAATCTTCAAGAATTACCTTTTTTTCCTTGCTGTCAAAAAGATCTTCTATGATTCTTTTGGCTATTTTAAAATTATCGCACACATACACGTTCTCTCCGTGTAAATGATTGTCGGTTTTTATAACAAGCGGATATTTTGATTTTCTTGCATAATCCACAGCCATATTTTCTCTGTCAAATATACCAAATTTTGAAGTGGGGATTTTGGTTTTGTACATGAATTTTTTGCTAACGGACTTGCACGAAGCTATTCTAGATGCTTCTGCTGTCGGAGCAAACACCATCAACCCTGCTTCGTTAAATTTTTGTGCTATATCGTTTTCTATAGCTTTTTCTGATGCGACAATTGTTAAATCTATTTCGTTAGCTTTTGCAAACTCAATAAGAGTTTCCGTGTCATCAGCTTTTATATCAATACAGTTTGCAAACTCTGCAATAGCTTCATTGCCCGGAGCAACAAAAACAAGAGAGGTGTTTTCATATTTAGATATTAGTTTTGCAATAGAGTATTCTTTTGCGCCTGAACCGACTATTAAAATTTTCATAAATCAATTTACCTTTTCTTCTGTTTAATCATTATACTACATGTAAAATGATATTGAAAAAAGCTTCTGTTTTTATAACAGAAGCTTTTTGGGGGTTAGTTATATGATAGTTGGTTAATATTATGCGTTAAATGCTCCGATGAGACCTACTATACCGCCTACAATAGAACCGACAATTGCACCGGGAACGCCGAATCCTATCACTGCGCCTATTGCTGCACCTGTACCGGCTGCTGTTGTTACACCGCCGATTTTACCCATTGTCTTTTTGAATTTTTCACTTTTTGGAGGTTCAGAACCTTCCATTTTTGCTATAATTTCTTCAGCTGAGTATTTTTGAGAGTTGCCGAATGTAACTGTATTCCAGAATCCGTTTGCTACAGAGCTGTCGCAATTTTGTTGAATCATTGCTTTTAAGTCTTGTCCTGTTACTGCTTGATATTGTTCACATGCTGCATTTCTCAATGCCATTTCAAGACCAATAGGATCATCTTTATATTCTTGTTTGAATCTTTCATACAATGAAGAACGTCTTAATGTGTTAACAATTCTTTCAAACTGGTGAACAATCTGATCTGATTCACCTTCAATAACAACAGTCTGTAATGAGTTACAAGCACTTCTTATCGCACCTGTTAATCCATCATTTGCTGCTGCGTAGTTTTTCGCTGCTTTACCTTCCTGGAATTGGTTTTCTCTGGCTGCATTTCTAAGGTCAAGATCATAGGCTAAACGGTCTTTGTAATCCATGTTGATGTAGTTTCTGTAAGTTGGAGACATCATCATGTAAGGGTTCATCATACCCATTCCCATATTCATCATCATATATGGGTTCATATAAGCACCGCCTGCCATTCCTCCCATTTGTGGCATACCAAAGCCCATGTTTACGTCCAGAGGTAAGTTATAAATAGGGGGTGTGCTCAGACCAAACTCCCTTGAAAAGTTTGCATTTAATTCTGTCAGTGCCGCGCCCGTGGGGTTTGCAACCACCTGATACGGGTTTGGATAACCGTAGAATCCTGATATTCCGTTCATAACCAACCTCCAAATTGTTATCCTTAAGCTTTGCTTTTGGATATATAACCTAATTTATCTAACCTTACATATATAAAAACAATCGCTGATGCAAAATTGCTTTAAATTGAAAATTTGCTTAACATTTGTTAACAAAAATTTGAGCGAACTGTTTTTTATTTCAATGATAAAATATTCTTGGGGAGTGAAATATGCTTATACAAGGCAGTTCTTTGTCAAACAGAACAAATATGCTCGTTGAGCATTATGTAAAATTATTAAATTCGGGTGTAAGCGCATCCAGAATTCTTGTTCTGACGCTCAACTCCTTTAAAAAAAGCCTTTTTATAAATCAGGTTAAAGAAAAACTTTCTGGTAGTCTAAAAACTATATATATAGAAAATCCCCGTATTCATACTTTTTCAGGCCTTGCTTATAATACTTTATCTGATTTTTGGCCCTGTGTACAAAATTCCATACAAACCGGTGAGCCCTGCCTTATTCCAAACCTTACGGGGCTTGAGGTGTCTCAGTTCTTTTTTAAACAGGCTGTTAAAGAGGTTGGTTTTAAAGATTACAACTCTAAAGTGAACCTGATTCATCAGCTTTTTAGACGTTATTCTTTGATTGTGAATAACAATCTTTCCGAAGAAGATATTAAAAGCCGTTCGGCAATGATTGGTGAGTCATTTGCCGGTGATGCAAAAAAAGCAATCGATATATATAAAAAAAACACTGCTCAATACAGAGCTTTTGACTATATAAGACAGGTTGCGGTATTTTCTTATCTTTATCAAAATACCGATTGTTTTAAAGATGTTGATTATTTAATAGTTGATGATGCTGATGAAATTACAACTGCAGAGTTGGATTTTTTATTGTATTTAAAACCTTCTTTAAAGGAAATTTTTATAGGATATGACCGGCATGGCACCTCTAGGATGGGTTTTTTGAATGCAGATGAAAATACAGTGCCAAGGATAGAAAAGTTTTTCAGTGAAGAAAAAATAATTGATGTTGATGAAAAATTCTCTACTGCTGCATCAATCGAATCTTTGAGTTTTTCAAGACGTCTTGAAATGGTAGAAAAAGCACTGGAAAAAATAATTGAGTTGATAAATTCCGGTGTTAGTCCATCTGATATTTGTGTTATTACACCTGTTATTGATAATTCTTTAAAGTTTAGTGTGGCTGAAAAACTGAATTCAAAAAACATCAACACTCAGTATTTTTCCGGCAGTGAAAAACTTTGCTCTACACCGTTAGTTAAAATGACCCTGACTCTGCTAAACCTTTCTATTGACGAAATTCAAGATGTTTATAAGATTCGCTCATTGATATCAGATATGCTCAAAATACCTGTTAAATATTGTATGAATATAGTAAGTATGTATAAAGAAACAGCAGAGCTTAGAGAGTTTGATTTTGGTATTGCTGAATATACTCAACGATATAAAACCTTTTTAAATGTTTTACAAAAAATAAAAGCTGAAAACCTGACACTTTCTGATAAGGTTTATATTATTTACAAAGAAGTACTCGATATCTCTGTAAATGAAGCAGAACAGTTGAAATCTTTTAACTTTTTTATGAAACAGATTGCAGATTTTGAGTCAGTTTTTGCTTTGAATAAATACAACCTGTCTTTTCAAAAATCAGTGCTTGTTCAGCTGGAAAATTCAATTATTGCGGAAAATCCATCATCTGCTCCTGAGTTGAAAGAGGACTGTGTAACATTTGCAACAGCACAAAAAATTGTTGATTATTCCATTAAATCAAAGTATCAGTTCTGGCTGGATATATCGGGTGATTTGTGGGTAAAAGATGATTTTGGAATGTTGTATAACGCGTGGGTTTTTCAAAGTTCTTGGAACAAAGATTCTTTTACCTATGAAGATAATATTGCTCTAACCCGAGAAAAAATCAAAAGGCAGCTTAGAAAATTGAGTTTGCTCTGTACACAAAAAATATTTTTATACTCGAGTCTTTTTGACATAGAAGGTAATGAAAATTTTGGCGGCATACAAGATTTTGTTGAACAAAAAACTAATAAAGAGAATAAAAATATTGTTTTTAACTTTGTACCAAGAGAAGACCAAAAGCCTGTATTGGATTATAAAAATGGTCGACTTGCAATTTCTGCTGTGCCTGGTGCCGGTAAAACAACTATACTGCTTGCTCTTATAATCAAACTGATACAATCAGGAATAAAAAGTGAAAATATATTCGTTCTTACTTATATGGACTCTGCTGCAAGAAACTTTAAGGAGCGCATAAAATCTGCTTGTCCTTCTTTGGAAAAAATGCCGAATATTTCGACCATACACGGTCTTGCTTTAAGAA
>UMGD01016180.1_pt1 | contig 20889 bp, 25 predicted proteins | sample 1965201 | NCBI WGS metagenome assembly UMGD01 (sample SAMEA4836066, study PRJEB28245) | human gut metagenome | biome: gut microbiome; material: fecal sample | place: Denmark | collected 2008 | reverse complement strand
CCCCCAACCTTACAAACCGCTCACTTCTCACCGCTCAACACGCCAGCTTTGCAATCTTTAACTTGAAAACGTTTTCAAGGTTTACGCCCGAAAGCACGTGAGATATCAAGTCTTCGGGTTTTAGGGTGTAAATGTTTTCGATTTGCGGAAAAACGCCGACTACGCGGGTGTCAGTATATTTGTCAATGAGTTTCGGAAGATTTTTGATATTTTCATCGTCTGTTTTATATGGACAATCCGTTACTATTACACCGCTTAATTTCACGTTTTTCACAACTGCGTGGTTTATCATTATTAATATATCGTTGATTGTGGATGTGTAAGGTGATATTACAAACAAAACAGGAAGATTAAGCAGTTTTATTAAATCAATTTCAAGAAAATTCGGAGCAATCGGTGTTGCTATTCCGTTTGTGCCGTTTACAAGAAAGCAGTCGAATTTCTCTTTGACGCCAAGGTAATTCTCCATAATTAATTCAGGATTGATTGAAACATTTCTTTTTTCTGCGGCAATTAACGGAAGCTCGTTGCTTGCAAACATATAGCTGTAAAAAGTTTTGACATTTTTATCGGCGCGTTTTATATAAGCCAAATCAGGTGCTTCAATGTGTCCGTCTTTTGCAAGCCCGCCCTTTTGTACAGGTGCGTAAACTCCGGTGCTGTAGCCAAGGCTCTGCATAGTCGCAGCTAGACCTGCTGTAACTATGGTTTTTCCGGTATCGTTTTGTGAACCTGTAATAAAAACATCTAACATAGCTTAAATCCTAGCACGCTCAACCGTTGATTGCAAAGTAAACCTCCTTGAGACGTTTTTTGCTTATGTGCGTGTAAAGCTGGGTGGTCGAAACGTCGCTGTGTCCGAGAAGCTCCTGAACAACCCTCAAGTCCGCGCCGTTTTCAAGTAAATGCGTTGCAAATGTGTGTCTTAGCGTGTGCGGGGAAATTGATTTGTGAATTTTCTCGCCGAGTTTGTGGATAAAGTTATAAACTTCCTGTCTGGTTATGTTCTTGCCTTCTTCTGTCAAAAGAAGGTTTTTTGAGGTTTTTCTTGTTTTCTGCAAAATAAAATCGCGTTCTTTTATGTACATTTTTATTGCATGCAAAGCTTTTGAACCGATAGGAACAATCCGTTCTTTTGAACCTTTGCCGGTGCATTGAAGATATTTTGCGGAGATATCAATATCATGAATTTTCAAATTCACAAGCTCTGAAACGCGGAGGCCGCAGCCGTAAAGAAGTTCAAGAATTACTTTTTCGCGTTTGTTTAAGTTCTCCGAAAGAATAATATTTATTTCTTCGGCGGTGATTACTTTTGGAAGTTTTTGCGGAACTTTTGGCGGCTCAAGCGTCAGGGCGGGATTTTTTTCGCAGATTTCGTTTGCGCAAAGCCATTTGAAAAATCCTCTCAAAGATGCAGTTTTGCGCATTACGCTTGTGGGGTTAAGTTTGTTTTCATGGAGTTTTAAAATATAGCCGTTTATGTGAGTTCTTTCGATTTTATTTATTTCCTCTACGTTTTTGGACAGGCAGAATTCCAGAAACTCTGTCAGGTCGCGGCGGTAGGCGTCAATCGTGTTTTGTGAAAGACCCCGTTCAATTTCCAGAAAATCAAGATATTGTGATAAGATTTGCAAATCCATAAGTTAAAATTACTCTTATTTCAAATATTTTTCAACATTTGTAAAGATATTTGAAAAATCATCTTTCTATTTTATAGGAATTGTGAAAGTAAATCGTACATATTTTTTGGGTTCGCTTTCCGCTTTTATATGCCCGCCATGCTCGTCAATAATCCTTTTGGCTATGTAAAGTCCGAGTCCGGAATTTATTGTTTTTTGCTTGTTTGCGTAAGTGACGTATTTTGAAAATATTTCATCAGGATTTTTAAGCTCTATTCCGACTCCGAAATTCGTAATTGAAAAAATTACAGAACTTGAACTTTCTTTGATGTCCATAATTACTTTTGAATTAGAAATTCCATGTTCAATAGTGTTGATAATTAGATTATGTATAACTCTTTTGATTTCAAGCTCGTCCATCATCGCTAAAGCATTGCGGGCTGAGCAGTTGAGAATATATTTAATCCGTTTTTCTTCAAAGAGATATTTAGTATTTTCAATACATTTTATTGCTATATCTTTGAGTGAACATTTTGACTTTTGAAGTACGAGATTTTCATTTTCGACCTTGTATTTTTGTGAAATATTTTCAACAAGATTTTTCATGTACTTTGTAGCGCTTAAAATATCGCTTATGATTTCTTTCTGCAGCAAATCCATGTTGTCACGGTTTTTGTTCAAAAGTTCGAGTGCGCAAATCTCCGCGTAAATCGGTGTTTTCAAATCATGAGTGACCATTGCAAGAAAAGTCTCTTTTTTGTCTTTTAGCGCATCTTGAAGACATTTTGTCTTCAGCATGTTGTAAATCTGGCTTCTTACAACCGGAACTTCAAATGGTTTTTCTATATAAGCGCAGGAACCTATATTGTATCCCATAATTTTGTTTTCTGCATCAGAAAGTGCAGAAATAAACATTATCGGAGTATCGGCGTTTATTTTAGAGCGCTTGATAATTCCAGCAAGTTCAAAACCTGACATCTCCGGCATCATAACATCCAATAGAAACAGGTCAAATTTTTCTTTTACAGCAGCTTTGCTTGCCTCAATCGGCTTTAAGAAAGTTGTGATTTCCAAATTTAATGCTGACAAAGTTTCAACAAGCAAATCAACATTCATCTGGTTGTCGTCCACAACCATAACGCTCATTCCTTTTAATGAGGAATAATTAGGAATTTCTTCTGTAGCTGATGGCATCTTGTTTTGCTTTCTAAAATAGTTCTGAATAATTTTCAAATCAACCGGATATGGAATAATGTTTTTTATACCATAGGAATTCGCGAGCATAATATTTTTCCGTGAGATATCAGTTGATGTCAGCCAAATTTCGAGATTTGGAAATTTTTTGTTTATCTTTTTGACAATGTGTAAATCTTTAAAATCTGTTTTTGCAATACATAGTTTCTTTTTCGAGAGACCGGAAATGCAGGCCAGTTCTTTCAAGCTGTCGACGAAGAGGAGATATTCGTTCTCAATATTATTTTTTAAATTCTGCATTATATCAATATGATATACTCTAACGGGCGTTGAACAATTAGCCGGTCGGGTGATATTTTTTATATTTGATAAGTTATTAATTCAAAATTATTTAATAACTAACCTTGAGAGGATAATTTTTTGGAATTGACCAGTTATTCATCTGGATGACAGCTGTGCAATAATAGCGTTTTCCGGTTTTATTACATCCCCAGGTATTTTTATTATAAAGCTCTTCTATATTTCCTCCCCACTCATATTTGTATGGTTCCATGCCTTTATTGTAGTGATATTGCCACCCATTGCCATCCTCCAGCGGATAAAAATTAAATAAAAACATACAAACACCAATTCTGGACATGTGATTGTATTTCTTTATACATTTTTTCGGTTTTCCAGGATAAAACCACCAGTCACGGGTTGTAGAAGAACTTGCCTGTAAAGCTCCGCCATCAGAAAAATAAACAATATAAGTTCCATTACCTAAAGTTTCAGTTTCTATAATATTTAAATATGGTGCAAGGTATGTGTTAAACCAATTTTTAAACTCATTTGAACCTTCAACAAAATTCCCATTTTCATCTTTTTGACTTGTATTTGCTACATCTCGGTACCAGTATTTTTTGTCCCCGTAATCATTTTCTGCCATAAGAATTGCCTGATTTATTGCGGAATAAAATTTTTTCAGTCTTGCTTCTACTACTTTATTATTATTGCTTTGTATAAGTGCAGGCAGAGTCATTGCAACTGCAATTCCCAGAATGCAGAGTGTTATCAGAATTTCTGCAACTGTAAAACTTTTATTCATAATTTTCCTCAATTTTTGTCGTTATAGTTAAATTATAGTCGTTATAATTAAAAAGTCAAGATTTTAGTTAAAGCATGTTATATAATTTGCGAATGGATACAAAGCATCAAATTAAACATTTACTTCTAATGTCTGATATGACAATGACAGAGCTTTGCAAAAGAATGTCCGAGCGTCTCGGAAAGCCTTATTCTATATATAATATTTATGGTAAGTTATACAGGGACACTATTAAATATAGTGAAATTAAATTACTTTATGATATTTTAGGCTATGAATTAGTTCTTCGTAAGAAGCAGTAATGCTTAATTATTGACTACCTTTCAATTGTTTTTTCTTTACCAAAAATTTTATTAATGCTACACTGTAGTTGTTGGTGAAATATGGCAGAAACATTTCAGGAACTGATAGCACAAATAAAAGACCGGCTGGATATAGTAGATGTAGTTTCAGAACAGGTAATTCTCAAAAAACAGGGAAACCATTACTGGGGGCTTTGCCCGTTCCATAACGAAAAAACACCGTCATTTTCAGTAAATCCACAGCTTGGAATTTATAAATGCTTTAGCTGTGGAGCAGGCGGGGATGCACTTTCTTTTATCCAAAAAACAAAAAATCTTGAATTTTTCCCAATGATAATGGATTTGGCTGCCCAATTGGGACTTGAAGTTCCAAAAAAATTCAAAGAAGGAAAAGATACAAAAGATTTAAAAGGGCAAATGATGAAAGCAAGTCAAACGGCGGCTGAATTCTACTGCGACATGCTGCTTAATCATAAAAGGCCGGAGATTAAAGAGGCGAACGAATATCTTTCAGCCCGCGGAATTACAAAAGATATCATCAAAAAGTATTCGCTTGGAATTGCCCCGAACAATTACACAACTTTGTATGATATATTGAAAAAAGATTATTCAAATGAAGTTCTTGAAAAAGCCGGACTGATAATCCCAAGCCGTGACCCCGGAAAATTCATTGACCGTTTCCGCGGCCGCGTAATTATTCCAATTCAAAACGAAACTGGGGATTTTGTTGCTTTCGGCGCGCGGGCAATCGAAAAAGACCAGCAGCCAAAATATTTGAATACGTCTGATTCACTAATTTACAACAAAAGTAAAATCCTTTACGGGCTTTATACGGCGCGCGAAGCAATCAAGCAGGAAGACGGCGTAATTCTTATGGAGGGGTATTTTGACGTAATTTCAGCGCAGGCGCACGGAATTGAAAACGCTGTTGCGGCATGCGGAACAGCCTTGACATCCGACCACGTTAAGCTTCTTTCACGCTACACAAAATCAAGAAGGATTTATTTGTCTTTTGATACGGACAGCGCCGGACAAAAAGCAACCGGAAGAGGCGCTGAAATTATAAAAGAGGCTTTTGCAGGCCTTGGCAGCATAAAACAGTTTGATGAAAGCTACATTTCAACTTCAGATGACAAATACGCCTGCGAAATCCGCGTAATTTGTCCGCCTGAAGGCAAAGACCCGGATGAATTCATAAGAACAGTCGGTGCAGACAGCTTTAAACAAATTATCAACAATGCGCCGTTGTTAATTGATTTCCAGCTCAACAGCATTCTCAAAAACAAAGGTCAAATAAAAACTCCGCTTGAAAAAACACGTTTTGTTCGTGAACTTATTCCGATTTTGCAGGAGATTAACAACGACATTGTTCGAAGCGAATACATCAAGATGGTTGCAACTGCCTTGAGCATTGATGAAAAAGCACTTGCGCTTGAGGTAAAGCGTTTTAAAACAGCCCCTCAGCTTGCAAACGAGGAGGCTCCGAAAAGAATTACTAAAATTGTAACAAAAAATGTAACAGTTTTTGAAAAAGCGCAAAAAAATTTATTGAGTGTTTTTTTTGTAACCGACAGCCACTTTTCATTCTCTCAAATTAGTGAAATGATTGGCGATACTGCATTTACCGATGAAACATTAATAAATGTAAAATCAACAATTGACAAATTAATATGTACCGTAAATAATGTAAAGGAATTGATTGAAAATCTATATACGGAATACTGCGAAAACCCGGACGTACAGCAAGTTTTAGCGGATTTGACAAGTATTTCGGAAACTTTCGAAAATTTATCCCCCGAGGACTTTAGGACGGTAATTGATGAAAATAAAAACAAAATTAATCAATGCCTGCGGGAACAAGAAAAAGAAAAATTACGGAAATTATATAAAAGTGCTGTTGATGACGAAACAGAAGCCTTAAAAATACAAATGCAGCTAAGAGATAAGATAAATAAAAGATTAAATTCGGAGAAAATAAATAATGACTAAAAAAAGACAACCCAGCTCCTCAATTGTCAGCATATTGGAAGACGACAATCTTAACATCCCTGACATCGGCGAGGATTCTTCACTTGACCATGACCATGATGATGTAAATTACATGAACATGGATATTTCAACCGATAACATCGAAGATATCGTAACAGCTAAAATTGATACAAAAATGAACCTTGATGACATCTACATGATGAATTCATCGGAAGAAGAAAATCCAAACGATTTTGAAGTTCCAAAAGGAATTGCCGTAGATGACCCTGTGAGACTTTATTTGAGAGAAATCGGAAGAATTAAACTTTTATCTGCAAATGAAGAAATCGAACTTGCAAGAAAAATTCTTGAAGGCGGAACGCCTGGCGCAATCGCAAAAAGAAAACTCGTTCAGGCAAACCTGCGTTTGGTTGTTTCCATTGCAAAAAAATACGTCGGACGCGGAATGCTTTTCTTAGATTTAATTCAGGAAGGTAACCTCGGGCTAATCCGTGCCGCTGAAAAATTCGACCACGAACGCGGCTTCAAATTCTCAACTTACGCAACTTGGTGGATTAGACAGGCTATTACAAGAGCAATTGCGGACCAGGCAAGAACAATCAGAATTCCTGTTCACATGGTTGAAACTATAAACAAACTTAAAAAAGTGACCCGCCGCCTTGCACAGGAACTTTCAAGAAAACCAACCGAAGACGAACTTGCACTTGAAATGAACGTTTCAATCCCGAAACTTCGTGAAATAATCAAAATCGCTCAAGAACCGCTTTCTCTTGAAACTCCGATTGGTAAAGAAGAAGACAGCAGACTTGGTGATTTTATTGAAGACAAAGAAGCAGATGCGCCGATTAAAACAGTAGCATCAGAACTCTTGAGAGAAGACCTTGCAGAAGTTTTATGCACGCTTTCCCCGCGCGAACGCGATGTTTTAAGACTCCGTTTCGGCATGGACGACGGCCGCCAGAGAACTTTAGAAGAAGTCGGACAACTTTTCGGTGTAACGCGTGAGCGTATCAGACAAATCGAAGCAAAGGCTTTGAGAAAGCTCCGCCACCCGAACAGAAGCAAAAGATTACGTGAATACGTTGAATCATAGTTTGAAATTCAAGTTATAGTCATATTAAAGCGCTCCGTTGTATAAACGGAGCTTTTTTTCATCTTCCGTTATGTTGACTTTTTGATTAGTGTTCGTTATATTTTCAATAAGAAGGAAAGCTTATGTTAAAAAAGATAATTTGTACATGTTTAATGTTCAGTTTAATACTTTGCGGCTGCGGAAGAAAAGATAAACAGGAAAGCAATCTTGAAACTGTTTTAAAACGCGGAAAGCTCATTGTAGGAGTCAGAGCAGATGCGAAACCTTTCGGATTTATCGGTAAAGACGGTTATAATTACGGTTTTGATGTTGATTTAGGTTCTCATCTTGCGAAATCAATTCTTAATAAGTATGAAAACGCTGTTGAATTTGTACCGGTAACAGCACAAAACCGTATTGCATATCTGAATTCCGGAAAAGTTGACTGTTTGATTGCAACAATGTCTATTACAAAAAACCGCGCAAAGCTGATGGATTTTTCAATCCCTTATTACCAGGCTGGTCAAGCTGTTTTGGTGAACAAAGGCAATCCTGCAACAACTTTGAAAGAACTTAATAAACAGAGAGTAATAATTGTTTTCGGCGCAACGAGCGAAGCGAACGTCCGTCATGCAATACCTGATTCTCCTATAATCGGCTACAAAGATTATGATGATGCTATCAGAGCCTTGAAAGCCGGCAAGGCAACAGCTATAATCGGCGATGATTCAGTACTTTTAGGATATACATACACAGACAAGTCAATAGAACTTCTTCCCGGAAGATATTCTGAAGAACCTTATGCTATAGCCTTTAGAAAAGGAAAAGAATCCGAAAGACTTCGTGAATACACAAACTTCTTCCTTGAAGAATATGCCCGTACAGGCAAATTATCTAAATTACAGGAAAAATGGGGAATTAAATAATGAATAAAAGACCTCTGATTATAACATCATTAATAATTCTTTTAATTGCAGCAGCTGCAATTGTAATTAGTAATTTAAACAGTACAACTTATACAGTAACTTGCAAAAGTAAAGAAGAAGGCTGTTCATACAGCCACAAATCTTCTTCCGGAAAGGTTTTGCTATCAAAAGACTTCAAGTACGAAGATGTTATGCAATGCAACCTGGAAACACGTTACAAGCCTGACAAAAATAATTCTAAGCTTGGTGCTATTGATACATACGAATTTTTCCTTTACACAAACTACGGCATGGATGTTTTGAACTTCAAATCAAAAGACGGTAAAAGACTTGCTGCAATTTGCACAAATATTTTTGAGAAAAAACCGTTTAATTACAGATTTAAAGTAAAGAAAGAAGCAGAAAAACAGTAAAAGTTTGCACAAACCAGCCGGAGTTTACTCGGCTTCTTTAAGAACTGCAATCGTAGATTCTATTTCACTTTTGAGATATTCAAGCTGCTGGTCAATGTTTTCGGAATTGTAAACTTTACCGGCTCCCGAATATGCCAGATAAGGTTTGTATTTTTCGGCCTCTGCACGAAGCTGTGAGACTGCATTTGCGCGCAGACTCAAATCTAAAACTCTTTGATAGCTTTCATAATAGCTTTCCGGTTTTGTCGCGTATTTGTCACGGAAATAATCGGCGTTTTTCTTGAAAAAATATACTTTTGCGACGAATTTTTGGACATCCTCTCTATTTTCAATAGAATCGTAAATTTTTTCAAGCATTAATATAAAATCATTTAAATCATTTAAGTATTGACTGGTTTTGTCCGGTTTTAGAATAATATTCACAAAAGCAGGGTCTTCACGCGGAATAGGTTTTAATTCATTTGCGCTGTGAAAATTTTTGGTTTTTTCAAAAATTGGCGAGCTTTCAGCAGGTTCGGATGTGTCATATTGCTTTGTGAGATTGGGCAAAGTTCCGACATATCCGCGTTCTTCAGGCTCAAGCGTCTTGTCTTTTCCAAAAAGAGCATAAGCACTGCAGTTTGAAGATAATATTAAAGCTAATACCAAAATTAATGACTTCTTCATACAAAAATTATAATGTTTTTAAATAAAAAATCATCCTTTATTTAAACCAATTGTGATTTTGAGTGAAAGCGCATGGTTTTTTGCATGCGGAATTTTTTTGAAACTCCACTAAATGGAGGATTTAATTAAAGATTTTCTCTGAAATTCCGTAAACATACAAAATAGGAGACATTATATGTTTAATTCGGTTAATAACCCTTTTAACAAGGCGATTTCATCCTCGACTTCTTCTGACAGCAATGGCAAAAGGCAAAAAGAAGACCCGAAGGAGGAATTGAAGAAATATCTGGAGGAAGACGAGCCTGATGAAGTCAGACTTGGCGGCATGCCGATTTTGACCGAAGATGAAGTCAAAGCCATGGTGAATTCTTATATCAGCAAGCTTAAAGAAGAAAACAAAGACCGGCAAAAAGTTGTTGAAAAACTCGACAAGTATCTGGAAAAGTTTGATGTGCAAAAATTCATGAAACGCAACCCGAATATGACAAGTCCTGATTTTTACATGATTATGTACAATGAAACCGAAGGAATCGTTAAATAAAAGTGTATTTTACACTTCTTAATAAAATCTAAAGTTTTAAAATAAATTTTCCGTAAACGTCCATGTAATATTTTTTAGAAAGGACGGATAAATATGGAAATTTCAGGAGTATCAGCAAAGGCTTACACATCAGCCGCTGCTGCAATTGATGAGGATGAAGAATTAAAAGAAGCGGAAGAAGAAAAAGCCTCCGAAGAAGCTGCGAAAACCGAGAAAAAAGAAGGTGATAAAGTTGATTTGTCTTCTCGAGACGACTATTCAGAGTCTGATGTGGAAGAGAAAGCGGCAAATTATATTCAAAACATAATTGCCTCAACAAATTTGACAGAAGCTTCAAAAGCTCAGCTTCAGCAGTATTTGAACTCTTTTGATGTTGCAAAATTCATTAAATCCTACGGCCCGTTTACCTCGACTGCCGAAATCTCAGCCGCAATGTATGCAGTAACGTCAGGCATGATTAAACGCCAGGAAGATGAATAATTTTATAAAAAACTCCGGATTAATTCCGGAGTTTTTTTAATATTTGAGACTATTTCAGCTCGTCGTTCCGCTTCCTTTTTTAATATGTTTGCAGAAATTATTGAAACGCCGTTACTTCTGTCTGTCACTTCGTTCCCTTTTTTGATATGTATGCAAATTTTAGCGAGCCATCACTATTTCTGTTTGTCGCTGCGCTCCCGTATGGAAATCCTTATCGGCGTGCCGAAAAATCCGAAAGCTTCACGCAATTTGTTCTCGATATAGCGTTTGTAATGGTCTTTTAGCAAATCCGCGTTGTTCGCAAAAATTACAAAGGTCGGCGGGCAAATATTTGACTGCGTTGTGTATAAAATCTTTAAACGTTTTCCCTTGACGCTTGTAGGCGGATTGAGCGAATAAAGTTCCTTCATAACTTTGTTCAAAAGTCCTGTTGAAACGCGTTTTGTGCATTGTTCATAAACCTCTTGCGCTTTTTCAAAAATTTGAGGGAGGCGCTGTTTAGTGAGTGCGCTAATATAAATCTTTGGCGCAAATTCTAAAAACGGTATTTCGTTTGATAGTTTTTTGTCAAATTGGTTTATGGTGTTGGCTTTTTTGTCCTCAATTAAATCCCATTTGTTAACCGCAATAATAATGCCTTTTCCGGCTTCAAGAATAATTGAAGCAATCTTCTTGTCCTGGTCGGAAATCCCTTCTTTTGCGTCGATTACCAGAAGTGCAACATTGCAGTCTCTGATTGAGCGGATTGCACGGTCAACCGCGAATTTCTCCACGCCGTAATCAACTTTTGATTTTTTGCGGATGCCTGCTGTGTCAACAATCACAAAATCGCGGTCTTTATATCTGATATTGCTGTCAATGCTGTCGCGCGTTGTGCCGGAAACGTCAGATACGATTACGCGGTTTTCGTTAAGAAGTGCGTTTACAATAGAGGACTTGCCTGCATTAGGCCGGCCGACTATCGCAATTTTAATTCTTTCATCTTCGTAGTTTTCAACATCTTCCGGAAAATCTTCGGTGATAATCTCCAGCAAATCGCCCACGCCGCCGCTTCCGTGAAGTGCCGAAATTCCAATCGGGTCGCCAAGCGCAAGTGAGTAAAAATCGTTAATCATATAAAGCGATTCAGGATTGTCAAGCTTGTTTACTGCAACAAAAACAGGCTTTCCTGATTGGCGCAGAATATTTGCAATATCGTAATCAACCGGATTTACGCCGCTTTTGCCGTCAACAAGGAAAATAATTTTGTCGGCTTCTTCTGTGGCAATACGCGCCTGGTCAAAAATCGAAACCATAATTTCATCTTCATCGCCCGGAATTATACCGCCGGTATCAATTACCGTGAACTGTTTGTTCTGCCATTCAACGTCAAAATAAATTCGGTCGCGCGTAACCCCCGGCAAGTCATCTACAATCGAGTTTCTTGAACCCAGAAGACGGTTTACGAAAGTAGATTTGCCGACGTTCGGTCTTCCAACTATTGCAACTACTGGTTTTCTTTCCATAGGAAAAGTTTAGCACAACAGTTTTTCAAAGTCTACCATGGCGTTTTTGTGGGAATTTAAGTTTTCTTAACCAAAAGCCTTAAATTTTTATCTGTGATATTATTTTTACATGTTTGAAGAAGAGATTAAAGTCAAATATTCCGAAATGGATTTTAAACTCGGCCTGAAACCTTCGGCATTGTTGAATTTTCTACAGGATTTGGCAAGCGAAAATGCTGAAAATTTGGGTTTTGGATATTCTTACATAACACCAAAAAATCTTGCCTGGTTTCTTCTCAAATACCGCATGGAGTTTGACAAATACCCGGAAGGCGAGCATAAACTTCTTCTCAAAACCCGTCCGCGCGGTTATCAAAAGCTTTTTGCATACAGAGATTTTGAAATTCATAATTCAGAAAGCCGTCTTGCAAAAATAGCGAGTGTTTGGTCGCTTGTGGATATACAGACTGGCAAGATTGTTCCTGTCGGGTCAGCGCTGGAAGGTAATGCAAACATGCCGCTTTATGAAAAGCAGGCAGAAGATTTGGTTTTTGCAAAAATTCAGCACCCGTCTGAAATAAATATTGAAAAATTGTTCGAAATACGTTATGATGATATAGATGTTAATAAACACGCAAACAACTGCAATTATATTATCTGGGCTTTTGAACCTTTAGGTTTTGACTTTAGGAGCAGCCATTACTTGAAAGCCCTTGATATAGTTTTCAAAAAAGAGATAAAATACGGCAGCAAAATTCTTTCACAAATTGAGTTTGAAAGTGATACCCGAACCTTACATGTACTAAAGAACGCTGAAACAGGCGATGATTTATGTTTAATTAATGCAGAATGGAATTAGAGGAAAATGACAGATATTGTTAAAGTTGAAGTAAATGAGATTAAAGAACTTGCGGAACTTGCTAAAGAAATTTGGTTTGAATACTGGCATTCGATATTAACTTTGGGCCAGATATATTACATGGTAAACAAATTTCAATCAGAATTGGCTCTGACAGAGCAAATTGAAAGAGAAAATTACAGTTATTATTTTCTTGTAGAAAACGGCGAGAAAATCGGATACTTTGGCGTTGCGCCTGAGGAAGGATATTTCTTCCTTTCCAAGCTTTATATAAAGAAAGACTACCGTGGCAAGGGTTTTGGCAAATTTGCCTTCGAATACATTAAAAAACTTGCGCAAGAAAACGGTTTTTCAAAAATCAGACTTACTGTTAATAAACAAAACTTTAAAACCATTTTGATATATGAAAAATGGGGTTTTAAGACTCATCATGCATTGGTAACACGTATTGGAAACGGTTATGAAATGGATGATTATTTGATGGAATACATTTTATAGAGACGAGGGCAAAAATGAAAGTTGTTGCAATAAACGGAAGTCCGCGCAAGGGTGGAAATACGGAAATAATGCTTAACGCGGTTCTTGAACCTTTGAAAGCGGCCGGTGTTGAGACAAAACTTATTCAAATCGGCGGGAAAAATATTCATGGCTGCCGCGGCTGCTGGGCTTGCCAGAAATTATTAAACAGAAAATGTGCATTTTCAGACGATATTTTGAATGATTTGCTGGAGGACTTATTTTCAGCAGACGCAATAATTTTTGGCACGCCGTCGTATTTTTCTGACATGACGGCTGAAATGAAGGCTTTGATTGACCGCGCAGGCGTGGTTGCGCTTGCGAACGGAAAGCTTTTCCGTCACAAAGTCGGAGCGGCAGTAATTGCACAAAGGCGCGGCGGCGCAACTTCAATTCAGGCGAGCCTTCATCACATGATGTTAATGTCAGAGATGATAATTCCGGGGTCTACATACTGGAATTTGGGCTTTGGCCGCGATAAGGGCGAAGTTGTAAACGATGCGGAAGCGATGGCAAACATGAAAAATCTTGGCGAAAACATTCTGATGTTAATTCAAAAGCTTGGATAGTAGTTTTGCGGCATGGGACTTGGCGTTCATAAGTAAAGTATAAATTTATGGGAATAAAGGAAGACATTAAAATCTTATTGGTTAAGGAAAATCTTAGTGTACCGGAACTTGCAAAAAGAGCTGGGGAATTTTCGGGCAAAAAATATACCGCCGATGGAATTTATAAAAAGCTAAACAATCGAACTATGAAATACGAGGAGGCGCAATTTTTGGGCGATGTCCTAGGCTACAAATTAGAATTTGTGAAAAAATAATTTATGAGTATCAATGAAGATTTAAGAGTATTATTATTAAAGGAATGTTTGACAATTAAGGCTTTAGCCAAAAAGGCAAACGAAGTTTCCAGTAAAAAATTTACAGCAGATGGGATTTCCCAAAAACTTAACAAAGGCACAATGAAATATGATGAAGCCCAATTTTTGGGTGATGTTCTTGGTTACAAATTAGAATTTGTGAAAAAATAATTTAAACCTCAGCGAAGAATCTCCAAAATTCCGCGCGGTTCTTCCACAATAGTTTCGGCACCATGCGAAAGCAGAAATTCACGGTCTTTATAACCCCATGTGACACTTATGCTTTTCAAACCGCTGTTTTTTGCGGTTTCTAAATCAACCTCCGAATCCCCGATGTAATATGTCGAATTTTTGTCGCAGCCGAGGAATTCCATTGCCTTGAAAACGCTGTCCGGAGCCGGCTTTTTGCGTATTCCGTGCTGTTCATCCTCGCCGATTGCAACTTCAACTCGTTCGCAAAAGTATTTCCGGCATAATTCCTTTACCGCTTTGTCGAATTTATTCGACACAACTCCGATTTTGTAACCGCGTTTTTGCAAAACCTCCAGCATCTCCAAAATCCCGTCAAAGGGTTTAGTTTTGTTGTACATGTTTTCTGCATAATGCTCTTTGAAACATTTTAATATGGCTTCAAAATCAGGATTTTCAGCACCCTGTGGAACTGCCCGCTCCATTAAAAGCCTGACGCCGTTTCCGACAAAATTCCTTACCTCCTCAAGCGTACGCGGCGCATAATCGTATTTTGCAAGTGCAAAATTCACGCTTTCTTTCAAATCCTCAAGCGTATACAAAAGAGTTCCGTCTAAATCAAATATTGCGCCTTTTTGCATTTCTCCTCTTTTCAATCAAAAGTTGTTTAAATGGATTCCGTATCAAGGTTGAAGTCTTCTGTGTTGGCTTCCCGCAAAAATTCAATCCAGCTTTTGTAATACTCGGCCGTCGCATTTGTACAGCCTTCAAGAATTTCTTCGTAAGACTGCTCCATTACGATTAGAGATGTCAAATTCGCTTTGCCTGTTTCGTAATCCTTTTTTGAAATTTTTATCATTTCATCAGAATCTTTCACAAGTTTTTCATTGTAAAAATTCAAGTTTTCTTTTGCCGTCAAAAATTGTTCGTAACTTCTGTAAAGGTCTTTCAAAGCTTTGTTTTCGACGGATTCGTAATTCAACTGCGCCTGTTCAACTTTGAGTTTTGCGTTTTTAATCTCGGGCGAATAATTGTAAAATACGGGAAGATTAACAAGGTTTAAACCTGCATAAGCCCCTGCACGGAAGGTTCCGTCATCAGAAAGCGATTTTGTCTGGTATGCATAGCCGCCGTTTAATTCTAAATCAGGAATTCGTTGTCTGACAACCACTGAAAGATTTTTTTGCGCCACATCAACCTGTTGTTTTGCAATTTTCAAATCAGCACGCTGTTTCAGAGCGCTTTCCGCAATCGAATTAAAATCAGGAATTTTCGAATTGGATTTTGGTGTCACCATCGCCAAAAAATCGTCTGCATCCGGGAAAAAATCGTCAATGCTGTCGTAATTTTCCAGTTTGTTGTTGATAACTTTATTAAATTCAATGGCTTTTGCTTTTACTGTCATTGCGGCTGTATTCACGCGCGTAAACATTTGGTTTAGCGTAATTCTCGCCTGAATAAGGTCGATTTCCGGAAGTTCACCTGCTTTAACTTTTTTGTCTGCAATCTCCACAAGTTCTTCCAGAAGCCTTTGCTGCGTGCGGATGTTGTTTAAAACTGTCTTTGCCGCAACAAGATTTATGTAAGCCTCGCGAACATCCATCCGCAAGTCAAATTCGTTGTATTCCTGGTGGTTTTCCACAAGTTTCAGATTGCTTTTGGCAAGATTTTTCCTTGCTCCGCGTTTGCCGAGTTCTATAAGCTCTGTTGCGCCGATTTGCTGCGGATTTCCCTTGCCTGCACGTCCAAAATAATAAAACAGATTTATTTCCGGATTTTGAAGTCTGTTTGCACTTTTAATGTCGTTTTTTGCAATGTCAACATTCATTCTTGATGACAAAATATCAAGATTGTTTTCTCTGGCAATTTCGATTGCCTGCTTGATATCAACCTTTTTAATATCTTCAATCGCAAATGAACTTTGCGTACTGAGAATTAATGCTAATATAACTAAAATTGTTTTCTTCAAGTAAAAATCCTCATTAAAGATTTGCAAAAATATTATATCCGAAAAATGGAAAATGTAAAAATTTAAAGATTCGCTTGGCTGCTAATTGCGATTTTATTTATTTGGTGTAATATAAAGCTATGATTAAAACGATTTCAAAAATATTTTTAACACTAATGTTGTTAACTTCCGCTGTATTTGCGGGCGAAGAAGTCACACAGGTTCGCGCAAGCCACATTCTTGTAAAAACTGCAAATGAAGCAATGCAGATAAAGAAAGAAATTGACAATGGCGGCGATTTTGAATATTACGCGCGGCTTTATTCGATATGTCCGTCAGGGCAACGCGGCGGTGATTTGGGTTATTTTGGCCGCGGCCAGATGGTGCCGGAATTTGAAAACAAAGCCTTTTCACTTCCGGTCGGCGAGGTTTCCAACCCTGTATTTTCACCCTTTGGCTGGCATCTAATAAAAGTTACCGACAGGCGGCACACGTAGTGTGCTCTTACGTATTGGAACTGTTATACCAGTGGCGCTTGTGCAGGAATTAGGTGTTGTAGTTTCGTTATTAGATGAGGCGCTTGTAAGAAGATATGTCTTTTGACGAGTGTTTACTACCGTCACTGTTTGCACATGAAGTGTGCTCTTACATATTGGGTCTGTCATACCAGTGGCGCTTGTGCAGGAAACAGGTGTGGTGGCCTCGGTATTAGTATGAGGCGCTTGGAACGGGCGATGTAATCTCTCCCCACCCCTTGCGGGAGGGGAAGATTTTCGACGTGAGGCACCAGCCGAACGTCTGAAAATCAGGGGCGGGGTTATACAACAAAGCCGCTAATCTCTTTTGACGGTGGCTTTCATCATTTTATACGATAATTGTAAAAAAGAGATTAGCAGCTTAGCTAATCTCTTTTATTCTTTCTTACTGAATGAATTATTTTAACCGATTATCGGTGCAACAAAAGTTCTTGCTGCAAGTTCTTTATCAAGCATTAACAAGGCTTTTGCGTCGTCTTTGATAAGTTTCAAGGTTGCAAGCACGCCGCCGACATTTGATTCTTCTTCAACCTGTTCTTTCAAATACCAGTCAAGGAAGGAAAGCGCTGCACGGTCTTTAACTTCTTCTGCAACATCCATTAGCGCATTAATTCTTGAAGTCACAAATTCTTCATGTTTCAAAACCTCTTCAAACACGTGAAGCGGTGAGTTCCAATCAACCTGCGGTTTGTCAATTGCTTCAAGCTCAACTTTTCCGCCGCGTTCGTGAACATAATTAAACATACCCATTGCATGAGCATGTTCCTCTTGAATTTGAACGTTCATCCAGTTTACAAAGCCTTTGAGGTTCAATCTTTCGAAATACGCCTGCATTGAAAGGTATAAATATTCTGAATAAAGTTCTTTGTTAATTTGGTCGTTAAATGCTTTTTCTAATTTTTCTGAAATCATTTTTCTACTCCTTTTCTTCTTACCTGATTTAATTTTAACACCAAAATTTCGAAAAGATGTTAATTTTTAATTAAATTATCTTAACCTTGCGGGGGAATGAAAAATTTTGCGGAGTTTTTTATAAAAAACTTATGGTTATGAATTTTGAACAAGAAGAATTGACACCGGTCGAGAAGCTTTTGATTGCCGAAAGCGGCAGTGCAAAACTTCATTATGACAAGTGGACGGAACAGCATTATTTTCAGGCTGTGGGGGAAGGCTTTCGCAAAAAATGGATTGCAGGCGTTCATCCGTCCGAACTTTTGACAAGAACTTTTAAACGCACAGTGGATTCAATTGTTTCACTTTGCGAATGCCAGGAATTTTTTCACGATTTTCCTAAACATATTGAAAGTCCAAATTATGGCGACAACTGGGGGCGTCTGGCAAATTATATTGAAATTAATAACCGCGCCATAGCACGAATGAATAATGAGCACTGTTGCTGCGGTATTATCAGCGCGATGAAAATGCTTCCCGCAATTCCGCCCTCTGCAAAAAGCTGGGCAAACTGCGTTATCTTATCGCAAATCTGGCCGAATATTTTCGGGGATGGCTATAACAAGGGTTTGGAAGAAAATTCCATCTACGGAGTCCGCCTGAACGCGGGTTACAGTAACAATATTATTGATTTTTCAATTTATGATAAGGTGAAACCCGAAGAACAATGGAATGCTTTTAATGATTTGGCGCATTTCAGAGGCTTGAAAACAGGTTTTCGCGTTGTGATTTCTGCTGACCAGATGAAGATTGCACATAGTGACGGCGAGGACGAAGGTTTCAACTGGTGCAATCCGGAACATCAGGAACTTTGGATTAATGAGTGTGTCAAACTTTGCAAACTCGGCTTTGAAGCAATTTTTATTGATTCGGCAAAACATATCGGTGGTTATGATTGTGAAAATTACACTGGCGTCGGCGATTTGCCCGAATACGGTCAAATGCAGTATATTTTGAACGAAATCCGTTCACGCTCTGGCATGACAACGCTTAGTTTTGTCGGTGAAAAAAGTTCGGGCGACTTTGACCGTTATAAAAATCTCGGATTGACTGCGGGAACTGCATTCATCAATCCTGACAACTATTTTGCCGTGAAGGATTGGTCGGAAAAACTTAAATACAGCCGCGAATACGCGCCGGGTGTTGAGGTTTCAAATGACAATACCGAAGGCGGAACGCCTTATGAAGTTAGATTAGAAAGAATTCGCAATTCGCTTTTTGGATTTGAATTTGCCAGTGACAAACTTCCGAGTTTTATGCAGATGGAAGATTTATTCCCGCTCAGATATGATACAAACACACATTTGCTGATGATGACAAATCCGTCTTACTCAACTGATGGAACTCCGGAAAGTCATTGGTACAATCTTTTCACTCATGCGGATGGTATTGAATATAACAGAAAAGCAGGTGAATTATTCGCCTATGCGTTAGATAAATAATTTTGAAAAATCTTTTATGGTCAAAATCCATAAAATAAAAAAGAAAGGAAACGAATATGACATTTAATCCATTAAAAGAAAAAGGAATTTCACTCGATAAACAGCTCAGAAGCTGGTACGATATCGTAAAAAGACCGTTTGACAAACATAAAGTTGATTGTTATACAAGAACAAGACAAATTTTAATGAACGGGATTGAAGTTGAAGCATGGAATTTCAAACATGCGTTTGCAAGATTCTGTCCTGACCCAGAAGTTTGTAAAATTATAGCAGAATCGCGCAGAATTGAAGATATGCAGCAAACAACCGTAAACTGGATGACGCCTGCCGAACAATCTGTTCTTGAAACAACTTTAGGTTATGAGCAGGTTGCGGTTGATCTAACTGCCTGGCTTGCACAAAATGAACCTGATGATTATGTTAAAGAAACTTTTAACTTCGGTTTGTTAGAAGACTTTGACCACCTTTACAGATACAGCCAATGGGCTTATATGATGCACGGAATTGACCCGAACGATATAATTCAAGAACAAACAGACGTTCTTGTAAGCCGCCCGACTCAAAACCATCACAACGACAACAAAATGAGATTGCGCAATCATTATGACAAAGAAACTGCCGACCCGCAAACAAAAGTTAATATTTTAACTCTTGTTGCAGGAGAGCAGCAAACTCATAACTTCTACGCCGAACATGGAATGATGTATGGTAATGATGATTTACGCCGAACTTTTGGGGAAATATGCGACGTTGAAGAAGAACATGTTTCAATGTATGAATCTTTGATTGACCCCACTGAAACAATGTATGAAAAACTTCTCTTACACGAATTTACTGAAGTTTGTACATATTTTAACTGCTATAAAGATGAGCAGGATGACCAGTTGAAACTTATTTGGGAAGAATTTCTTGCCTTTGAACTTGAACATTTACGTATAGCTGCCGACTTGATTAAAAAACATGAAAAACGCGACCCTGAAGAAATTATTGGTGACAAAGTAGTTCTTCCGTGCCACTTTGAAAGCCAGAAAGAATATGTTGCTGATGTACTTTTAAACGAAGCTGACAAACGTCTTGACGGAACTGAAAGAAAAGGTTACACAACCATTGATGAACTCCCGGACGACTGGGCAAGCTATGATGTTCAAGAAATTGTCGGTGAAGAAGGTGCTCCTACCGAAACAACAATTCAACTTATGATAGCTTCTGCCGGCCGTGATATTACATGCGCTGCTGACAAACTTGCAAAAAAAGCACCTGATATTGTTGAAAAAGGTCTTGAAGAAAACGCTCAGGCGCCTGATACTGTTTCGGCCGACGATTACCGAAACATGCAGGATGTTGAGATGATAGAGTTTTAGAAACTTAAAAGGAGAAATAAATGAATAAAATAGCAAAAATTATTGCAGGAACTATCTTTGCAGGAGCCGCAAGCGCAGCCGTTGCCGCAATGATTATGAAGAAAAACGGCACGCTTGACAAATTTATCGAAAATTTCAAGAATAAAAACAAAGGCGGCTCATGCGAATTTGATACGGATGAAATTCTTGAAAGCAGTGTTTGTATGATTTGTGAAAACTCTGACGATGATGAAAAGCATTCAAAATCTTTTTCCGACGGACACAATGATAAAAAATCTTATGATATGAAAGACTTAAAACCGCAGCCAAACGGAAAACATTAGTTTTTTAGCCCTGATAATTCAGGGCTTTTTTGTTGTATTTTTTTTTAATTTGTTATAATAAAAAAGTTAAAGAAGTAAATTTAAAAGGAGCTAATAGTATGAAAAAGCAGACTATGATTGAATTTCCGG
>UMGD01022814.1_pt1 | contig 22690 bp, 27 predicted proteins | sample 1965201 | NCBI WGS metagenome assembly UMGD01 (sample SAMEA4836066, study PRJEB28245) | human gut metagenome | biome: gut microbiome; material: fecal sample | place: Denmark | collected 2008 | reverse complement strand
ATAGACTTTAACAACCCGCAGATGATATACGATATTTTGAAAGCAGAAATATCCTACGATGAAGAGGAAGAACTCATTAACTCGCGTGTTTTTGAGGCACTTGGCGGTTATGCTCCTACCTTTGGTATTGTGGGTGCAGTATTTGGCCTTATCCAGATAATGGGCTACATCCAGCAGCCTGATATCCTTGCACAGGGCATTGCGGTTGCGTTTGTTTCCACACTTTACGGTGTAGGGTTTGCAAACCTCTTGTTCTTGCCGGTTGCAGGCAAGTTAAAAATGAACACAAGAGAAAGAATCCTCTTAAAAGAAGTGGTGCTGCAAGGTATTGTGTCTATCCAGATGGAAGAATCACCAATGGTTATTGAAGAAAAACTCGTTGCATATCTTAAATATCACAACAAAACACATTCTATAGAAAATAAAAAACAAGCGGGGCTATACGGACTAAGATAGATGAAAAACGATTACTACTCAAACTCCAATGACTATATAAACCGCTGGGTAATATCATACGCGGATTTTGTCACAATGCTGCTTGCGCTGTTTATGGTAATGTTTGCAACAAGCTCCATGGGTGATTTAAAAGTTAAGGATGTTAACAAGTCTATACAAAAAGTGTTTGTTTCAAAGCCCGAACAATCAACAGATATTAAACAAAATACCATGGATAACCCGCAGGATGCACAGGGTGAAACAACCCCTCAAAGCAAACTTGATAATGCCGGAAAAACTATCCTGGACGGTGGAGACGGTATACTGGATGCAAAACAAATTGCGCAGCAGATAGAAAAAGATATCAACATGACAACGTCTGTAAAAGTGCTTAAAATAGACAGGGGCGTTGTAATAAGATTAAATGATACTATGCTTTTTGACCCCGGATCTGCTATAATAAAACCACAGGCAAAAGCTACTCTGGATAAAATATCGCTTTCGCTGGCAAAGTTTCAAAACCCTGTATTAATCGAGGGGCACACGGATTCTATGCCGATAAGAAACGAAAAATTCCCGTCAAACTGGGAGCTTTCAACAGCGAGAGCCACAAATATCATAAAATATTTAACAGAAGCGCACAGCTTCCCTCCGGGCAGGCTGTCAGCAGTGGGATACGGTGAGTATATGCCCGTAGATGACAACAAAACACCTCAAGGGCGTGCAAAAAACCGTAGAGTGGATATAATAGTATTAAGCACACAAAAGAATAACTAAAGGTTGGAGATAAAAATGGCTAAACCTACACAGGCAAAAGAACCTGAAACAAAGGATAAAGAACCGCAAAGCGGAGGAAATTCCATACTGATTAACGTAATCACAACAACAATTGTGTGTATTATTTTTATCGGTGTTAATTATTTCCTTCAATCAAATCTTTTAACAACCCAGTTAAAATCTGTTACTACAGAACAGGCAGCCGAGGATGATTCCGAACAGCTTGATAAACCCGAAAAAGGTATTGTGCTGGACCTCGGGGATTTTACAATGAACTTGAGCGACGTTGACCCGAGAAGATATCTCAAAGCCAATGTTGCAGTAGAAATAACAAATCCGGAGCCCGAAACACAGGCAGAAGAACCTAAAAAATCGGGCGGTCACGGCGGTCATGGCGAAGCTGCCGCACCAGACCCAAAAGCAGCAATTGTGGCAGAAATGGAACAGTATAAACCGGCAATCAGAGACGCTGTTATTACTGTTTTGACAAGCAAAACCTCTGACGAGCTTGCTTCCACTGCAGGTAAAGAACTTGCAAAACAGCAGATTGCAGAGGCGGTTAACGGTATTTTTGACGGAGAAAGAGAAGTAATCAGGGTAAGCTTTGGCCAGTTTATCATGCAATAACACCCGACGGGAGAGGTAAATGTCCGGTTTTCAATCAGCTAACAATAATAATACAGATATGTTCCCGCAAGATTACGCGGATAAAGACATCTTTATCAACGGAATCGATGAAACCGACGAACACAAAAAAGGCTACAAACTCTATAACTTCAGACGTCCTGACAAATTCTCAAAAGACCATTTAAGAGGTTTGCAGGATATCCACAAAGAGTTTTCAAGACAGCTTGCGCTTGTTTTGACAGCATATTTGAGAATGCACCTTGAGGTTGATGTTGTGTCTGTTGACCAGCTTACTTATGACGAGTTTATGCGTTCTGTGCCAAGCCCTATCTCTATTGCAATTTTTGAGCTCAACCCTCTGCCCGGACAGGTGCTTTTAGGTATAAGTTTTGAAGTGTTATCAAGTATTGTAGACAGAATGCTGGGCGGTGTAGGCACGGTTGAGGCCAAGCCAAGAGAGCTCACGGATGTTGAAGAATCTCTGCTTAAAAAGATGATTGAACGTACTATTCAGACTCTTGCCGATGCGTGGTCTCACATTATCCCTGTTGAGTCTCACCTCATTGGTCTGGATAACAATTATTCCGGAATTCAGGTTGCAACAGCCGGTGAAATTGTTGCTCTTATTACATTAGAGGTTCACATCTCGGGTAAACATTACGGTTTGATAAGCTTGTGTTTCCCTTATCCTGTTTTGGAAAATATACTTTCTCAGTTGACAACCCAGCACATATTTCAGACAAAAGGTATTATTGCAACCAGCGAAGAACGCCAGAAAATGATTGAAAAACTTGACACCTCTCTTGTTGATATCAATGTTCTTTTCGGTCAAACAGATATTTCGCTCAAAGAGTTTCTTGATTTAAAAGAGGGCGATGTATTAAAATTAGATAATGCAGCTACAGAGGATTTGATTATCAAAGTCAATGGCGAAAGAAAATTTTATGCCCGTCCGGGACGAATAAAAGATAAAATCTGTGTCAAAGTCACAGACAGATATGACTACTACGTGGACGCACTCAAACGGTATTTTTAGAAAGGATTTTTCATGTCAGACGATAATATGCAAAATGATGATTTTAATAAAAACGAAATTCCATCAGCAGACGATGATATCAGCGGCTTAAATCCTGCAATGAATATGCCGTCGGATGATGATATGCCTACAGCTGGTGATGGCGGTATGGATTTTCAGACACAACAACAGCTTAACGAAAATGCTGTGGATTATGACTTTAATGAAATGCAAGGCACACCTGCTAATGCTTCGGAGGAAGAAGTCAAAATTGACGAAGCTCCGCAAAATGATGACGGCCCTGTAACTGTCCGTCCGGTTGAGTTTACACCTTTTGACAGCTATACACCGACAAATACTGATACCAACAAAAACCTTGAGCTTTTGATGGATATCAAACTGGAATTGACTGTTGAGCTGGGCAGATGCCAGTTGCCTGTTAAAAAAGTACTGGAGCTTACAAGAGGCTCTATTATTGAATTAGATAAGGTAGCCGGTGAGTCGGTAGAGCTTTTTGCAAACGGAAAACACGTTGCAAACGGCGAGGTTGTTGTTATAGAAGACAACTTCGGACTTCGTATTACAAGCATTACTGACCCTGAAGAGAGAATAAAAAGCCTTTAATATAAAGGTTTAACCTTCAAAAATTCTTCTCAAAACACCTTGGTGCTGTTTGAGCAGTTTGTCTGCTTCTTCATAATCAAGCCCGTATAGAATATATAAAACAGCGTGTTTTGTTTTGTAACCGTTTGCTTCCAGCACATTTCTTGCTGTTGCTTCTTTACAGCCGCAGATTTCTTTGACAATTGTGACAGCTCTTCGTTTTAGTTTGTCGTTTGTGGGGGTAACATCAATCATCAGGTTGTGATAAGTTTTGCCTATTTTTACCATCGAAGCTGTGGAGAGCATATTTAGCACCATTTTTTGTGCTGTGCCTGCTTTCATTCTTGTAGAACCTGATATAGCTTCAGCGCCTGTTTCTACACAGATAAAACAGTCTGCGTAATCTTTCATTCTTGCCTGCGGGTTTGATGTGACAACAATGGTTTTGCATTTTCTAAGCTTTGCCACCTGCAAAAATTTGATAACATATCTGGGATTGCCGGAAGCTGAAATGCCTACAATAGTGTCTGTGTCACATATATCACAGTCTTCAAAATCCTGTAGTGCCATCTCTTCAGAGTCTTCGGCTCCTTCTACAGCTTCTTTAAGGGCTCTTATGCCGCCGGCTATGACGCCTTGAACCATATCAGGCGCAACATTAAACGTTGGCGGGCACTCTGATGCGTCTAAAACACCCAGCCTGCCGCTTGTTCCTGCACCGACGTAAAAAAGCCTTCCTCCTTGCAAAAAGTTTCGTACAATAATATCAACACCTTTGGCAATCTGCGGAATAGATTTTTTTACAGCCAGAGCAACTTTCATATCCTCATTGTTAATCATTGTGAGGATATCGTGTGTTCCGACTATATCTATATTAAAAGTATCACGATTGATGTGTTCGGTTGCTGCATCGTCGTATTTCATTTTTTACCCGTACTTAGCTATAAGAGATTAAACCCATGATAACTCTTTTTTGGGCTCCTGTACAGAGCTCAAGATTGTTACATTTTTTGTTAAGTGTACAAAAACCCAGCATAGCAAAGGCTATTGCCTCTTTAAACTTGTCGTCTATGCCAAAATCTTTGTGTGTCTTGATTGTAACGGAGCTGCCAAAATAATGGTTTAAATATTTAATTAACGCCTTGTTGTATGCCCCTCCTCCTCCTAAAACAATTTCCTGAATCGAAGTTTTTGGCAGTACAAAATGTCTGTATGCGTCAAAAATCGTTTTTGCAGTGAGTGCGGTAATTGTGGCTATTATGTCAAACTTGTTTTCAGGCGCGTTTTTGAGAATTTTTTGTGCATAATCATTGTTAAAAAGCTCTCTGCCCGTGGACTTTGGGGGCTGCATAGAGTAATATGGCTCGTCCATAAGTGATTGGAGCCAATCTTCATCAACCTTGCCCTTTAGTGCAATTTCGCCGCCTTTGTCATACGGCATATTAAAAAACTTTTGCACATAGTAATCAATGAGCATATTCCCCGGGCCTGTGTCAAATGCGAAGGTGTCACAGTCTTTTGAAAGTACTGTAACATTTCCTATTCCTCCGATATTTTGGATGGCACGGTTTTTATCTTTTTTAAAAATCAACTCATCCGCAAAAGGCACAAGAGGCGCTCCCTGCCCACCTGCGGCAATGTCTTTTGAACGGAAGTCTCCTACTGTTGTAACCCCGGTCAATTGCGAGATAACAGAGATATTTCCTATTTGCAGCGTGCTTCTTGTTTTTATACCGCCGGTTTCGATTTCTTGCGGGATATGAAAAACCGTCTGGCCGTGCGAGGCAATGTAGTCTACATCCCCAGCACAAAGCCCTGCTTTTTGCATAAGCTCCTTTGCACATTGAGCGAACAACCTTCCGACAACAAAATCGAGATTGCAAACATCCGAAGTCGCTGCATTGTTATTTGCCATTTCAAGGAGTTTTTTTCTTACCTCATCGGGATAGCAAATTGAATGCCCCTGAATAAATTCAAAGTTGAAATCGTCATCAATATGCACAAGAGCAGCGTCTATGCCGTCTAATGATGTGCCGGACATCATCCCTATTGCGGTTTTAAAATTCTTTTTCATAAATTAATTATACAACTTTTTACAAAACTGCAATCACTGTGTTTAAAAGCTTTTTAAAGGATTCTTTTACCTTTGCAGCTGTTTCCACAACCTCTGCATGTGAAAGTCTTGTGGGGTGTACACCTGCAGCAGAGTTTGTAATGCAGCTGATTCCAAGCACTTCCATAGCACAGTAATTGGCAACAAGAGCCTCGGGTACAGTAGACATACCCACAGCATCAGCGCCCATAATGCGCAGCATGTTGATTTCTGCCGGTGTTTCATAACTCGGACCGCTCATGGCTGCATAAACACCTTTTTGCATGGTAAGGCCGAGCTCTTTGCCTTTTGCCTGAGCGATATCGCAAAGAGACTTTCTGTAAATCTCGCTCATATCAGGGAATCTGTCGCCAAGTGTTGAGTCGTTTTCACCGATAAGCGGGTTTACGCCCATCAAATTAATGTGGTCTTTGATTACCATCAAATCTCCTGCTTTGTATTCTTTGTTTACACTGCCGGCTGCATTGGTTATTATAAGCGTTTTTACCCCGAGCTTTTTCATCACTTTTACGGGGTAAACAATACGGCTGATGTGATAGCCCTCATAATAGTGGTATCTTCCCTGCATTATTACAGCATTTTTGCCCTGAACCTTGGCAAATACAAGCTGTCCTTTGTGTCCGGCAACTGTGGACGTCTCAAACCCCGGAATATCAGAGTATTTTATCCTGACGCCTTCAAGATTGTCTGCAAAATCACCGAGTCCCGAGCCAAGGATTATACCAATCTCGGGCACAAAATCTTTTATTTGTTTTTGGATAAATTCAATTGTTTCTTTCATAACCTTAATTATACAGTAACTAATTGATTCTTGATAATATTAGCTCCAAACTCAACAGACTCAAGGTTGTTGGGTAAAAGGGCCGCTTTTTTTGCTGAAACGGTTTTGGCCATTTCTTTCATTACTTCTTTTATAGATTCGAGTTTTAAAATCTTTGTCTTTTCAATAAAAGCACCAAGCGCCATTACATTGATAAAAGCAGGCTGTGTAAGCTTTTGAGCCAGCTCGTTAAAGGGAATATTTATGTATTTGATATCAGTTCTTTTTGGTTTTAAATGGCACAAAGAAGAATTGACTATCATAAAACCGCCCGGTTTAACTTTGCTTTCAAACTTTTCCTGTGACGCGTCATTGAGGGCAATAACAGCGTCAGCCTTGTCAATTATGGGGGAGGGGACCTCTTTATCCGAGATATTTACCGCACAATTTACAGCGCCGCCTCTCATTTCTGCGCCGTATGCGGGGAACCACGTTGTGTGCTTGCCTTCAAAAACTGCGCTGTGGCACAGCAGAATTCCTGCAAACAATGCACCCTGTCCGCCGAAGCCTGATATTATTACACTCATGTCCTGCATTATACTTGCTCCTTAGCCGTAATATCCTTAAACACGCCCAGCGGATGAACGGTTTGTATTACTTTTTCAATATGTTCAACAGATTCAGCGGGTTTTAAGTGCCAGTTTGTGGGGCACGCTGCCAGAACTTCCACAAAAGCGTAGCCTAAACCTTTTATCTGCATTTCAAACGCTTTTTTCAAAGCTTCTTTAGCTTTTCTAATATTTTTTGTATCTGTGATTGCAACCCTTGCGCAATAAGCTGTACCATCGCATTTTGCAACGATTTCTGCTGCATGGAGAGGATATCCTGTCAATTCAGGCTTCCTGCCTGCCGGAGTAGTGGTTGTAACCTGACCGACAAGAGTGGTTGCACTGGCCTGACCGCCTGTCATTCCAAAGTTTGTGTTGTTTATCATTATTGTGGTGATATGTTCACCGCGGCAAGCTGTGTGGATAGTTTCGTTAAAACCTATTGTCGCAGCGTCTCCGTCACCTTGATAGGTGAAAACAAATTTATCGGGCTTACATCTTTTTATGCCTGTTGCAACACAGGGAGAACGCCCGTGAGAAGCTCCGGCTACATCAAGGTTGAAGAACTTTTCCAAAAAGATGGAACAGCCGACAGAAGAGATAGCTATTGTGTCTTTTTGCAGGTTGAACTCGTCAATCAGCTCGGCAATGATTCTTAGCACCACGCCGTGACCGCAGCCGGGGCAGAATGTAAAATGTCCGTCTTTTAAAAGTGATTCGGGTCTTTTGTATACTAAAGTTTCCATTATCTGACCCCTGCTTCCGTTTTGTTGTCTAACTTTTTATATAATTCTGTGATTTTTGCATAAATCATATCAGGCGTAAGCAGTCCTCCTGCTGTTCTGCCGAAAAATTCTACAGGGCACGCGCCAAATACAGCAGAACGCACATCCAGGAGCATCTGCCCTTTGTTCAATTCCAAATCCAGAATCATATCTGCTTTTTGTGCTGTTTCGTTAAGAGCTTTGTCAGGGAACGGACATAAAGTAATCGGGCGGAAGAGACCGACTTTCATACCCTGTTCTCTTGCTCTGTCTACAGCAGCTTTTGCCACTCTGCCCACTGTGCCAAAGGCTGTTAAAACAAGTTTTGCGTCTTCCAGTTTGTATGACTCGTACATTGTGTCATTTTTTGCGGCAAGTTCGTATTTTTCAAAAAGCTTGTTTGTAAGCTCTTCCATTGCGCCTTCAGGCATGTGAAGAGAAACAATATTCCTTGCGGGGCGGTTGTCTGCACCTGAAAGAGCCCACTCACTGACATCAGGATCTTTGTATGGATATTCACCAAACTCGGCAGGTTCCATCATTTGGCCCAAAATTCCGTCAGCAAGAAGCATAACAGGGTTTCTGTATTTTAAAGCAAGATGAAAAGCCTTGTAAGTAAGGTCAATTGCTTCCTGTACAGTAGAAGGAGAAAGCACAAGTGTCTTGTAATCCCCGTTTCCGCCGCCTTTTAAAGCCTGGAAATAGTCTGCCTGCGCAGGAGCAATGTTTCCAAGCCCCGGGCCGCCTCGCATTACGCTGACTATAACTCCTGGTACTTGCGCACAGCACATTGCAGAGATTGATTCTTGCATAAGCGCAATCCCGCAAGAAGACGATGAAGTCATTGCTTTTGTGCCTGTTGTTCCGGCGCCGATTACCATGTTGATGGAAGCCAGCTCGCTTTCTGCAGTAATAAACACTCTGCCAAGCTTTGGAAGGTGTTTTCCCATGTATTCTCCGATTTCACTCTGGGGTGTAATCGGATAGCCAAAATAGCACTGACAGCCTGCATTAATAGCGGCCTGTGCGATAGCTTCGTTTCCTTTAACCAATACTTTAGCCACTATCTGTAAACCTCTCTGATTGCCACATCCGGACAATTCATTGCACACATTGCACAACCTATGCAAGCGTTGTCTTTGTTATCAAATTCGACAGGAAAATCTCCGTGAAGATTAGGCTCACTGCTTTTTTTCAGCAAACCTTTAGGGCATGCTTTTACACAAAGGTAACAGCCCTTACACACATCTCTATCTATTACAATCCTGCCCATAAATTTCTCGATTTTAACTATAGTTTCCTATTAAAATTGTACCACGCGTAGGCGAAAATACAAGAATTTCTGTGTTTATTTTTTTATCGAGTCAAGAATACTTTTATCCTTGAACATCAGCTTTAATTCAACACGGCGGCTTTTTGCGTAATCTTCTTTTCCGTTAACAATAACAGGCTCAGACGGGCCTTTGCCTTCGACAGACAGAAGCTTAAAAAGTTCGTTTTCGTATTTTTCTTTGCCGGAATAATTTGCATAAACAATGTAGCGTGCCACTGACGAAGCCCTTTTAAGACTCAAATCCATGTTTTTAAAATACTTGTCTTCAACGGATTTTGCCCCTGCAAATGCCTGTGAATCCGTATGGCCTTCAATTATAATTTGCGAAATATTTTTTCTTACATCAGGGTCTTTCATAATGGTGTTAAAATACACAGGTACAAATTTTGACATGTATGCTCTGCCTTTTGGCGAAAGCTCCCAGCTGTTGAGCTCAAAGAGTTCAAGGTCAGATATTTTTATGCGGCCGGAAAACTTGTCCACATCAACATTTATATTATTTTTTTGCAGTTCCTGCGCAATTTTTTCAGTTACTTCATACTGCTTTTCATGCTCGTTGACTTTGTTCTGTGTAAAGCCTGTAATAGCAAACACAAACAGCACAAGAAACACAACCACAAGCCCTAGCAAAAGGTCACTCATTGTTACCCAAAAAACGTTGTCATCACCGGTGTTTTGATTGTCCTGTCGGTATCTTGCGTATTTCATAGCGTGCTACTCTTCATCATTGCTTCCAAAAAGGTCATCCAGTATGCCTTGTGAACCTTTTTTCTTAATATTTTCCTGCAATTTGTTAACTGAAAAAATAAGATTGTCCAGATACGGCACAAGACTTTCCTTAAAACTTTTGTCAAAAGCTTGTTTCATCTGTACAGGCAGTGTATTAAAAGCCTGATTCAATGCACTGTTTTGAAGTTTTGATTCTCTCAAGAGGTCTACAAGGAATTTTTCAGAAGTTATGCTGTCAAAAAGCTTATTCATCTCAAGACGAAAAGCGTTTAGCGGCGTTTTGCACATGTTTTTGTACAAAATTCTTTCAATAATCATAAAGATTATAGAAGTGCCGACTGCAACTACAGAAATCATTGCTGCGATTTTCATCGAAGCAAGCAGCGAAGACACAGAAGCAATAGTGGCTTCCTGCGTAGCAAAATTGACTTTTGAAAAAGCTATTGAAATGTGCAAAAACGTAAACAACGGCCCAAGACCCGTCAAAATTGTAGGTACAGCCGAAATAAATTTGTAATTGAGCTTGCTGTTAACGAGTGTTTCTTCATTAAAGAAATATCCCGCATCAACTGTGCATTGAATAGATGAAGTGTCTGCTGCTGTGCCTTTTAGGGATATACCCTCGTTGAATACAAGGGTGTTTTTAAACTCAATCCAGTAGTTTGAGATAAAAGGATTGTTGGAGAATATATCATCCAGTTCTTTAAATCTGTATACAATATTCCCTTTTTTAAACCCCTTAAGCACATTAGTAAGATGCACAAGCGAAGAGTTAATGTATTTTACTTTAGTAACAAAGTAAACAACCACACCTGCAAACAGTACTATAATTGCCAGTATGACAGGGTTTAAAAACAATGTAAAATCAAACATTTCAATTCCTTATAATTCCAATATATCTATATTTATACCATTTTTTAGGTATCAAGTACAATATTTAAAAAATTCTCAAACAGCCTGTGGCCGTATTGTGTCAATATTGCCTCGGGGTGAAACTGAACACCGTAGACCTCATAATCTCTGTGCTTTAGCGCCATAAGGATTTTATCATCCGTATAAGCAAGCGGTATAATGCAATGAGGCAAATCAACGGCCTTGAGCGAATGATAGCGTGTTGCTTCAAAACCGTTTGGAATATCTTTAAACAGCTTGGACTCACGCTCAATATAAATTTTTGATGTCTTGCCATGATATGGCTCGGGGTCTTTTACTATTCGTGCCCCGAAATGAGACGCTATAAGCTGATGTCCGAGGCAAACACCGAGTATTTTTTTTGTTTTGTAAAATTCTTTAACTATATCCTCACAAACCCCTGTTGCGCTTTTGTCACAAGGGTTGCCCGGGCCGGGCGAAATAATTATGGAATTAAACTGCATTGATTTTATATCGTCTATTGTCACTTCATCGTTTTTAAAAACACGCGGTGTCACGCCGAGCTCTTGCAGATACTGTACGATGTTGTAGGTAAAAGAGTCGTAATTGTCTATTAATATCATTTTAAGCGCACCTCTTTTATCCCTCTTACAGAGTTTATGCAAAAGATTTTTTCTGCGTTTAAGAGGTCTTTTTTGTATAAGATTTTTTCTTGCACAGTGCCTTCGTCAATCATTTTTTGTCTCATTATTCCGTTTAAAAGTCCGCATTTTAAGGGCGGTGTGTATAATCTGCCGTTGATTTGAAGCAGTATGTTTGTCCTTGCTCCTTCTGTGAGTTCGTCTTTTTCGTTAAAAAAGATTTCGTCGTATATTTCCCCTGTTTTGATTTTTTCAAAACTCTTTTCGTACCAGGGACGAAGAGTTGTTTTGTGGTACAGCAAGGTCCTTGTACTGTCTGTTTTTATCGGGCTTATGAGCGCGATATCTGTGGCAGGTTCTAAAAGCGGTTTGTATTGTATTTCGTAATCTCCATTTTTAGAGAGCAAAATTCTTACAAGTCCGTCTTTTTGAGGTTTAAGGCTGTATAGTTTTTTATTAAACTTAAAACCCAGAGCCTGTGCGGAATTTTCCATTCTGTTAAAGTGCTCTGTGGCAAACAAAAACTCTTTGTTGTGAGCTTTCAGGGTTTCGACAATTTTAAACTCCTGATTCAAAAAAGAGGCTTTTGTGATTGTTTCTTCCCATTCATCTACCACGTCAGAATCCCATACAATTGCGCCTCCTGTACGATAGGTGAAGAAGGTTTGTTCATTTGTTTTTTGCAGTATTCTTATTGGCACACTGAAAACACATTTTTCAGGGCTGATAAAACCTATTGCTCCGCAGTAGATATTTCTCTTGCCTGTTTCTGTACGGTCGATAATTTCCATGGTGCTGATTTTGGGTGCACCGGTAATTGACCCACAGGGGAAGATTGCTTCAAAAATATCATAAAAAGAAATGTCCTCTCTAAGCTCTGCTGTGATTGTGGATGTCATTTGATGAAGGGTTTTGTGGGTCTCTATGTCAAACAGGGAAGGTACTTTGACGGTGCCTGTTTTTGCGATTTTTCCAAGGTCATTTCTTAAAAGGTCAACAATCATGACGTTTTCAGCACGGTTTTTTATATCGTTTTTTAAAAATTCTATGTTTTTTTCATCCTCTTGTTTTGTTTTGCCCCGTTTGATTGTGCCTTTCATTGGCTTTGTTATTATTTTTCTGCCCTCCAGCTCAAAAAACAGCTCAGGTGAAAAAGAAAGCAGGGTTTCGTAACGGTTTTTTATGAATGCGTTATAGGGCGTTGTCTGCTGCTTTAGCAGTGTGTCATAAACTTCTTTATCGTTTTTGGCTTTTGTTGAGACATTCCAATCGTAGGTGTAATTTACCTCATATGTATTGCCTTGAGCGATATGGTCTTTTATTGTTTCGATTGCTTTTTTGTATTCATCAAAACTTATGCAGGGTTTTGATTCAAACAATGCACAGGCGTTTTCGTCTCTGTGATATGGTTTAAAGTTTTCATAGGCTTCAAAATATAAAATAGGTAAAGGAGTAGGGGGTTGTGCTGTTTTGACCGGCTTGTTTAAGAAAACATCTTTTGCCTCATAGCGAATGTATCCGAGAAGATAATATTTTTTTGAAAGTGTTTCAATTTTGTTTAATGCGTATTTTAATGAGCCGTTATCAAATGCAATAACGGTTTCAATCGGATTTTCAAAACACATGTCAGAGTATATTTGCATAAAATTATTTTACAGCATAAAAAAAGCCCTGTTCGAAAAAAAACGAACAGGGCAGTGAGAGTACATGCATCAAGTAGTTAAGATATGAGTTATGAAATTTTTTTTAATTCGTCTTGAAGTGCATTAAGCCGGTTGAGCCAGCCTTGAAGAAATATTTTTTGATTGCCGTATTTTGCAAACTCGTGGTATTTTGCGCGTCGGGCTTCAATAAATTTTTCAGGGTATTTCCAGCCTGCTGCTTTCATAAACTGATTTACCCTTGCTACACCCATATTGACAGCTGTGTCAAAAGCCAGTAGCGCAAATTTTGGGGACATGTTGTGGCATCCCGCTTTTCTCCAATAGTTTTTGTAATATATCTGCTCAACCTCTTCTTGAGTAATGTTTTTGACATCACGCGGCGCAAGAGAAAGGCTCTTGAGCCAGGTATTGTATGTATTTTGTGTAATTCCTTTGTTTGTTGCTCCGCCTTTATCGTGCGGATTGTTGACATAACCGCCTTCCCACTTAAGTACAAATTCAAGTGCTTTTTTAAAATTGAGTAATTCATCCATTTTCCTGCCCCTGATATAAAGATTAATTATTGGGGTTTCCGTGCCATTGGACAATGCTTATCAAAAGAGTTTTTACATCATTTACATTTTTGTCTATCCTATCCACACGGTTTTCCAAACTTATGTTATTGTCTCTGTAGGTTTTTTCCGATACATAATGCTCTGCAATATATTCGATTAAATTAGACTTGAGCTCTGTAATCTGTGCCGGTGTGACAAATATTTTGTACTGGATTAAAAACATAACCAGTACGAGTATTATTGGTGCGTATTCTATAATCTTATCCATTGTGTTTCCTGCTAGTTGTATTTTTTAAACGCCTGTACAAGGCGGACAAACTTGAGCCTGTGCGCAAAAGTCATGTCCGCTTTGTACTGCTGTGCTATATCAATAATTTTTTCTGCAATGTTTGTGGCTTTTTTATAATCTTTTTTGTCTTTAATAATTTCAGTCTCTGATTGGTGCTGCGTTTTTGTTGTTTTCCACTCAAAAAGCCTTGCAAACAAATTGCTTAAAGAAGTGATAAGAGCGGAGTACATTATGCCTCCGCCCCCTTGTTATCTGTATGCTTGTGGTCATCTATTATTACGTTAATCAAACCAATAATACCCAGTGCACACGCAATAATAGCGTCTGCCATCTCGGGTTTTAATACCACACCAAACGCTGCAAGTACGGAAAACAGCCCTTTATACGTAGAGGACTGTCCCAGATACCTTAAAATAGTTTCAAGAATTTTGTTCATGATTCCACCTCTAATCTGCAATGTTAATTTTGATAGATTCGTGATTTCTTGAAAATTTACATTTTGCATAAAGAATCTCGCCTGTTTTGTAAGTGTAAGAAAATGGCTCTTCTGTTCTGCCAAATCCTTCATCTTCTTCTGGCTCTCTATCAGTTAAAATACAAATTTGATTACTTCCAAATACCTGGATAATGTAAGTTTTACCGTCTTGAAAAGTAAAATCTTCGTACTTTTCCTGCATAGCTGTTTGGACATTTACCCATCCATCATTGCCTGTAACTTTGATACATCCTTTGTTTGCCATTTTTTCCTCCTAGATTTCTATTATTCCTGCTGATAATGTATAATTCTCCGGCGATTCTGTGTAGTAATATCGATTTTGCACATTGTCCCAGAGGCAGATATTGCCTTCTTTATCCTTTGCCGGATACAGTTCAAAATCTAATACACCTTCTTGCCAGATTTTTATATAATAAATAATCAACCCCATACTGCTTCTGTCAGATGCGTGTGTAATTGTTGCTCCCATTTTGTTAAAACGTCTTTCGACTATATCTTCAAACTGATGATACAACTCACCATTTAGCAACAATTGATGGTTTTGGCCATCAAGTATTACCGTGTAAGGGGTGTTTATAGTAAGTTCCATCTTTTTATTTGAGGCTATAGCTTCATACCGTGTTAAATCAAATCCGTTTGTTGTACGTGCACATAAATCAAAGCTCATAGTAGGCACAGTGGAATCATCATTAATCATGTAAAATTGGGATGATGTTGTGCTTGTAAAATTAAATTTTACTTCTGCTTTGGTTAGATAAGACAACCTGCAATCTGGCAAATAAAATGCTTTGTCCTTTGTTGCTTTAGTTTGTAATATGAAAGAGTGTATTTCGGGTTTTTCAACTGGTTCAGGTTCTGGAGAGTCAGAAGTATTCGTACTAAGCGATTGTGTTTCAAAGCTTATACTTGTGTTTTGGTTTAATATATCTTCTGATTTTATTCCAGCGATATTAAAATTAAATGACATTAGTCTAAACCTCCTCGTCGTTATCTTCTTGCTCAAAATCAATGACTATAGCATTAACCTCTTCAATATCAGAGGCGTTTTCTACTGCTTGCAAGAGCTGACCTGTTTTAAACTCTATAAACTGAATACGCTCAAATATCGCTGCACAAAGCGTTTGGAAATCTTGCGCACTAAACAATTGAGGTTTGTAGTCATAATCCAGCCATTCCAGAGTGACTACAGGCATGGCATTCAACAACAAAAGCCTGTTGCCGGTTCTGTCTTGTGCTCTGTCATCACAGTCATAATGGGCACCGTTAAAATAAATACCTGCCTTAAAAGCAGCTTCTTTGGCCAAAGTAATCTCCTGGATTTTAGCCTCTTTAGCTTCTTCAAGTTTTTGCTCTTCAGATTTAACAGGACATTTGTCGCTCAAATACCATAAAGAGTCGACTTCAGATTGTTCTACCTCCATTTTTGTCATTCCTTGAGAGGCATAAAATTCTTCGTTAGTGCCTATTCCTACTTCACAGAGCCCGGTTTCGTTATTTACAATTTTTGCATATTTAATCATTATCTGCCTCCTTTACAGGGGAATATAGTTACTGAACCGACCTGATGTACTGTAATTACATCATTCTTTGTTAAAGGGCTAACCCATTGTGATGTTGTATGATGTAATCCATATGTGCGTATAACAGTTATACCGTTTATTTGTATATATCCATCTTGGCCCGTGCCTTGGTCACCGATAACGCTGGCTGTCAGCCAGCCGTCATATTCTGCAGTGTACGGAAATGCGGAAACAGTTATACCAGCTGTATAATCAGGCCAAAAAACACTGTTATTACCTATTGCAACTTGCATTATTTCATAAGGCTGCATAGATAATATCTGGTTTTGTGTGTTTATATTGAATGTTGCAAACGGGCACAAGTTTGTATTTGTAAATGTTGTGCTAAGGTCTGCCTTTTTCCAGTAATTTTCATTAGTGTCAAAGTATCTTGTGTATTCTGTAACACTTGGTTTTGTGTAATACGGCTTTACAGACGCATCGCCCCACCAGCTTATAGAATTGGATGATACCCAGGCCATGCATTTGCTTGCAGTATTGTTGGATTCTTCATCAGTAATAATATGGATTTGTACATCTTGTGTAATGCCTTCGATATTGTTTAAGGTACCGGTTTCACTTTTTCCGTTTGGCGCAAGATACTTTACTTCTTTATCCAGCCAGTAAGCACTGCCTATAAAACCACAATGGCTGAATATGGCTTTGGGATAATTGAAATATTTAACCGAAGCTGATTCAAATATCACATCTACCTGACAAATAGGAAAACTTGCCATTGCAAATTCCCAGCTAGCACCTGTGTCATTTGAAAATTTAATCAGATTGTTCGCTGTATCATACCAGTACATATCTTGCGCGTTTGTAGGAGCTGTCTCTCCTGCAAACATTTGTGATGCAACTACCCCGCCAATGCTGTGAGGTGTGCTTGCATCATTGCTGTACCATACAATAGGCATAAAATCTTTTAAATTGCCGGTTATAGCATCTGTATTTGTAAATACAATATCACTTTCTACTGTCTTGTGTTCAAACTTTTTATTGCCTTCACCGTCAAGACCTGCCGGAATAATAAGTGTGCTTCCTGATTTTAAAACAAGATAACCGTTTTCATTAATATCTATTTTTATATTGTTAGGCGCTTCCAAAATACAATTTGTAACCTGTGTTTGGCGAAGTGCATCGGAAGCATTTGCAAGTGAATTTAATCCGTCATTGATTTTTGTGTCAACTTCTTGAAATGCGTCTTCAATCATTTCTTGAGCATCAATCAAAGCAAGGTCGGAATTAATAACTACTTCTCCAACTTTGTAATATAAAAGCTGTAAAACAGCAGCCGGTTGTACTGTATCAGAATTTCCGTAAATTGAACTTGAGCGTGAAGCATCAAATTCAACATAAGAAGAGTCTCTTGAACCGTCTCGACAAAAACCTCCGACGCTGTCTCCATGGAAAAAAGCACCTTCTGCCGGTCCGTAACCGTTTCTGTTGGAACGGTCGAAACGACCTGTAATATTGGGAAGACCAGCTTCTACTGTAGAGTTTACTTTTGTTGTATCAGCTGTGAGCTGTGTAAACATTTTGTTCTTAGGTAGATAAAACTGCTGATTCACTTCATCATATACATAGTATGGGGCATAACCTTTTGTTTCAAAAAGCTTGTCTACATTTGTGTATTGCGAAATATCAGTGATTCTTCGGCCTGCAGGAGATAACCTGTAGGTGATTTCTCCTTCTGTGTATTCTACCCCGTTGGAATATTCTTCTTTAATGACATTAACCGCATCAGGATATGTCATTGTAACAACACCGCCTTGAATTACCCATCCGAGAGCTTCATCACCTGACAAAACATGGTCAGTGATTTTTGTGTCAAAAAGACTGAATCCTCCACCGCTTGTGCGGTGGTTGTACTTCAAATGCATTAAGCAATCGTTTAATACATCCGTATCGCATTGAGAAACGCCTGAAACGGTAGGGTTATCCGTCCAGGCATAATTTGAATTTGCCATTTTTCCTCCTTTGGTTGTCCTAATAGCCTTTTGCACGCAAACTTAACTTGCAGGTTGTTAATTCACCCGAGTTTGTATATGCAACTATATAGGCGTAAGTATTTGTTTTTTCTGTAATTACAACATATGCGTCGTTGTTATCATTTACCGTAGCAACAATAGATGGCGGTCTTATAAAGCTGTATTCTATGAGCAAACCTTCCGGTTCTGTGATTTCAAGCTCAAGATCAAGATCTTTGTCAGGGACATCAATAGCCACATTCAAATCAGTCAATACAGTTTGTACATTGTTAACTGCCCTTAGTGTTGCTCTGAACTTGCAGTAACGGAATGTAAATTTACCGGTATTTGCAATAGTCCAATCCGTGAATGTCTCTCCGTCAGACGAATAAGCCCATTCTATGAGTACATCATTTTGAGTGTCCGCAGAGGTGAATTTGTAATCAAAAGATACAATGCTCTCTAAATCATCACCTATGTCATACACCTGGCTTATGTATACACCCTGATTTGCAAGAGTGTTTGTGCCCCATCTGCCGCCTTGTTGATAATAACCAGACATTGTTGACCAGTTTTCTTCAAGTGTATGCCATTTTTCATCAATTTCTTTGAGCTTGATGGTGTTGTGATATACCCTGAGATTTTCGTCTAATGTGCCGGCAATGTCTTCCAGAATGTTAATCTTAACAATTTCATTAAGGCTTGGAACACTGTCCACGTTTATTACATCAAGCGTTGCATTCTTGGAATAGTTATAACCGTTAAAGGCTTTAATCCAGAACTTGAAAAGACCGTTTGTAGGTATTTCCATTGTGTATTTGTTTTCTGTGATACTGCTTTTTATAACAGAGGCAGTTTCCCACATATCACCCATCCTGATTTCGTACTTGTCAGTATTGTTGGCATTTGGCTGCCATACAAAATTGAATAAATTGTTTGACTGAACAACGTTAAAGTTTTGTACGTCATCAGGGTATTTCGCTACGTCTGTTAATGTGCTGACAAGAACTTTAGGCTCTTTGCTGCCAAGCTCGTCTGTGTAGAGACGTTCATCATAAGTTCTCCACTCAATAGTGAAAATACCTGCTCCATTATCAGTGACGCTGACAACTTTTACCTTGTATTTTTCCAGCCCCATCAATATGCTGTCAAAGCTTATTACATCACCAACTTCAAGGTCGTAACCCTTGTAATCAGTTTGAAAACTGCCAAAATACGGCTGAATCCTCTTTGCATTGACATAATACCACGCAAGCCTCGAAGCCTGATTAAAGCTTGTACAGCTGTAAATATTGACACTGTGCTCAATCGGTACTCCGTCTCGGTATTCAGGAATTTCTGCGGTTGCTTCAACCTTTTGCCATTCATGATCCGGAGAAACATATGTACATTTTAAAATGTCATAATGCTCTTCTTTTGGAATAGTTTGAAAAGTCTCTGAACCTTTTATTATGTCTTCTGTAGTAAAAATTCTGCTGACAGGCTCAGCCTTGTCAACTTTGAACTGCAGCCTTCCGTCTTTTATAAACAAACCTCCCCGGCAAGACCGGTAAATCTCATCAATCAGTGTTCTCGCTGACGTTTGAGAGTCAAAGATCATATTGAAGGTAAAACGAGGAACCATGTCAATGACTTCTTCACCATTTTCATTAGTGTGCTTGTATTCAATCAACTCGTCACAATATGCTGCTGACTCGATAAAGCTCTCAAGGTCAAAAAGCTCTGAAATAAGAGTCTCACTTATGTTGCCAGACTCATTTATGCAAAGCCCCAGCCCGTTGTAACAGCTTAAAAAATCAAACATAACCCAGGCAGGGTTTTCGGAATATTTTATCTCATATTCGTATTTGTTTTTGTAAACCCTTATCTTACGGCCCTTAACAACTGCAGTAAGATTGTAGTTTATGTCAACCTTTGCACTTCTTGGAACGGAAATCGCAAGATAAGCCACATTTTTTAATGAACCGACTTTTTCAGCTCGTTCGCTTTGGTTTGCTCCACCCACTATACCGTCTACTATCTGGTCAGATGTACCATAATAGTGGTTTATGCTAATACCTGCAATTTGCCCCGCGGGAATGTCATTGAGTTTGATGTCCGAAAACTCGCATATCTCGCCTTCTGCAAAGGCAACGATTCTTCTGACATGAGTCTGTGCGTTTTCATCCTGCCAAATACGGTTACCTGCAAGCTTGCAAGTTCCGTATAAAAGCGGCAAAGGCAGATTCTGATCTGTTTGGGTTTGCAAAACACCTTTGTACGATGGAGACATAGACCCAAAATCTTTTGTTGAAAAAGCATTCATAATTGAAAGAGCCATGCCGCCAAAAGTAATCAAAGTCGAGCCAATGCCAATTATTGTTGCAACTGTTGCACTTACTGTAAATAAAGCTGTACCTGCAGCAGCAGAGCCTGCAATAGCACCACCTATACCTGCTAATACAAGTCCGCCTATAGTTTCAAAAATACCCATTATTTCACCCTATAAGATTGAAATTCATTAAACATTTTCAATCTCCCTATTTGTAATTTGTGTCCTTTAAAAACGTGTATAATTTTTCCAAACTCAAGATAAACTGCTATATGCAATGCGTCTTTGTACTTAGTTGTAATAATGTCTCCGGCTTGTAATTCAGATGGAGCAATTTCTTTAAAATATTTTTTCATCTTGGCCATTCCATAAATATAGTTTTTTTGATTATTTTCCGAACGAAGCTTGTATTTTTTTATGTCCGGATACAAAAACTGCAAAGGATAAAAACAGCCTTGATATGTTCCGTCTTTATTAAACATCTCATAGGGCCGGCCTATCTGTTCAAGCAGCACATTGATTTTTTCTTCCATAAAGATTCCTTTCGTTTGCATAGCAAATACAGCACTTAAAAAAGTGCTGTATTTAAACAATTATAAATTATTAAAGTCTAATTATTATTTTTTAGATGCTTCGTATTCTTTTTGATATTTATCTAGCATATTATAAATTTCTGTATAACCATTTTTTTTCGCTGTGGTTTTTAACGGAAGTCTAAAAAACATTCTGTGTCTTTTTATATTTATACCGGGCGTTTCTAACATTTTTTCAACAACTTTAGTCTGACCGTTTTTTACTGCAAAGAATAAAGCACTTCCTCCGTCAACAGTTTTTATCTGAGGGTTTGCACCGTTTTCTAAAAGGTAAAGTGCTATGTCATCTTGTTTTGAATATACAGCTTGTATAAGATATGTAGATCCTAAATATCTTTCATTTAAGTCAATTTGTTTTGCGTCAATTAAAAGTTTTGCTGTTTCAATATCTCCCTGTGTAATAGAATTGAGCAGTAAACCTTTTGAATTAGCAGGTATATTGCTTTTTTGAAGATAATAAAGAGCTTCATTTTGCGTATATGCTTGTACTGAAGAATTTATGCATAGTATAGCCGTAATTAAAATCAAGATTTTTTTCATTTTTCATATCCCCTACTATTAATAACTTTCATTATGATAATATAAAAAAATAAAAGGAGAAGTTTTATGAAAAAATTTTTTGCTATAAATTTGTTAATAATAGGCATAATAAATTTTTGTACACCTGCATATTGTCAAAAAATTCATAAAGTTAATGTAAAATCAGGTACATCAATCTCTTTGATAATACCAATATATAAAACAAGTAAAGATACTATGGCTGGAGAATTAATTCCTGCTGTAATTTATAAAGATGTAATTATTGATAATGTAAAAGTTTTTCAAAAAGGAGATACCGCTTTTTTAAATGTAGCTTCTGTAAAAAAAGCAGGACTTATGGGGAATTGCGGTACTATAAAGATAATAGGTGGAACAGTAAACGATATTAACGGAGAAAGCCGAAAAGTTCGATTTTTTTATACAGCAGCTGGAGAAGAAAAAGCATATCCCAAAATACTTTTGGGATTAAGTCTTATTATATTATGGCCTTTAGCTTTTACAGGCCTAGTAAAAGGAGAAGAAGCAAATCTTTATCGAATGTCTCCTTTAGATGCATTTGTTGATGAAGATTTTATATTTATTAGGTAATAATTTTTTCTATGCATTTCTAACCATCATTCTTAAGTGTGCATTGTTGTTCTTTATTCCTTCAAAAGTAATTTGATTTAATAACTGTTTGTTTTCCAGCAAATATTTACGAACATCCTTCGAATCCCAGGCTTTGATGTTGAAAGAGTTTACAATTACAGGCGAAGCAGCCTGTGAGTTTTCGTAATTTACATTTTCTGACGGGCTTAAAACTCTCTCTCCTCCTTTTAATAAAGCCAGCTGTTCTTGGGTACCCGGCAGAGAATAGTTAGCACCTGACGGCACAACACCTCCTGAGTGATGTCTGAATAACCCGCTGATAAAGCCTAAAGCTCCGCTTGCCCCGCCAGTGGCCATGTTCAACCCCGCACCAAGCAGATTATTGAATAAAGTAGATGTTGCCTCGTTAAATAAAAGACTGCTTATAGCCTCGGTGAATTGCTTAATCATAAAATCCGTGAGACTTCCTGTCATGTCTTTGATGACATCTGAAAAACTTTTGTAACCTGAAATCATGTCAGCCAGCCCGTCAGAAAATTCATTTGATAATTTTTTTGTAGCCTTGCCGGTTATACTGTTTTCATAAGCTTCTTTTTCTTCTTCTTCCTCAAACATGTTATATCTTTTTTTGTAATAATCTTTTTGTGCTTGAGACAAATTAGGGTCTGCATCAATACCGCTGCGCAAACTATCATATTTGCTGGAGATTTGTTTTTTTGTGTTGTACAACCCACCAGAGAGCAGATTTTTAAAATCAATTTTTCCGTTTTGATCTTTTAAAGCGGAAACAAAAGAGTTGATATCCTTAGTCTGCTTAGCCCAGGTGTCTTTCAAGAGTTTAATAGAGT
>UMGD01006276.1_pt1 | contig 22892 bp, 19 predicted proteins | sample 1965201 | NCBI WGS metagenome assembly UMGD01 (sample SAMEA4836066, study PRJEB28245) | human gut metagenome | biome: gut microbiome; material: fecal sample | place: Denmark | collected 2008 | reverse complement strand
CAAATGGATACAACGGAGGTCCAAATGGATACAACGGAGGTCCGAACGGATACAACGGAGGTCCAAATGGATATAATGGCGGACCGAATGGATATAATAACCGTAATGGTCAGAATAACAACAATAATAATAACAATAATAAAAAACCTAAAAATTTCAGTGCTATTATTTTCCTGATAATAGCGGGTGTAGTGACATTTCTTGGAATTACGGTTCTTAACAGTATGTTAAGGAGCGCAACATACAAAGAAATATCATATTCTGAATTTATTACGATGGTCAATGAAGGTAAAATTGAAAAGGTTAAGTTTGATTCGGACAGAATTGTAATTACACCTGCAGAGGAAAATTCTGACAGTGATAAAAAGGAAGTAATACGCTACACATATTATACAGGTTATGTAAATGACGAGGAGCTTACTGGACTGCTTAAGGAAAAAGGTGTGGAGTTTGCAGGATATATTCCTGATTCGAGTGCATCAATAGTTGAGTTTATAATGGTTTATATACTGCCTATTCTGATAGTCGTATTTATGTTCTCTTTTGTTTACAGAAAGATTGCAAAGGGCGGCGGTATGATGGGCGGCATGAGTGTCGGAAAAAATACAGCCAAAGTCTACGTTCAGAAAAAGACAGGTGTTACTTTCAAGGATGTAGCGGGACAGGATGAAGCTAAGGAATCTCTGACTGAAATAGTTGATTTCCTGCACAATCCTGCAAAATATGCAAGAATTGGTGCAAAGCTTCCAAAGGGTGCATTGCTTGTAGGCCCTCCGGGAACAGGTAAAACACTTCTTGCAAAGGCTGTAGCAGGAGAAGCGAATGTTCCTTTCTTCTCTCTTGCAGGTTCCGATTTTGTGGAAATGTTTGTAGGTGTAGGTGCGTCAAGAGTAAGAGATTTATTTAAGGAAGCGCAGAAGCAGGCACCGTGTATTATATTTATCGATGAGATTGATGCCATAGGTAAGAGCAGGGATTCAAGATACGGTGGAGGAAATGACGAGCGAGAACAGACTTTGAACCAGCTTCTTGCAGAGATGGATGGTTTTGATTCTTCAAAGGGACTTTTTATACTTGCTGCAACTAACCGTCCGGAAGTTCTTGATAAGGCACTTTTAAGACCGGGGCGTTTTGACAGGAGAATTATAGTTGACAAACCGGATTTGAAGGGAAGAATTGATACATTAAAGGTACATTCAAAGGATGTGCTTATGGATGATACAGTTGATCTTGAGGCAATAGGTCTTGCAACAAGCGGTGCAGTAGGTTCTGATCTTGCAAATATGATTAACGAGGCTGCCATTTCTGCAGTTAAGGACGGAAGAACAGTCGTTACGCAGAAGGATTTGTTTGAGGCTGTTGAGGTAGTAATTGCAGGTAAAGAAAAGAAAGACAGAATTTTAAGCAGGGAAGAGAAGAGAACCGTTGCCTACCATGAGATAGGACACGCACTTATAACTGCATTAAAGAAAGAGGCAGAACCGGTTCAGAAAATCACTATTGTTCCAAGAACAATGGGATCTTTGGGTTATGTAATGCAGGTTCCTGAAGAAGAGAAGTATCTTATGACAAAAGATGAGTTAAAGACAAGGCTTGTTACGCTTTTAGGCGGCAGGGCAGCAGAAGAAATTGTTTTTGATACTGTTACTACAGGTGCTTCAAATGATATAGAGAAAGCTACAGAGATAGCAAGAGCGATGATAACTCAGTACGGTATGTCTGACAGGTTTGGTCTTATGAGTCTTGAAACAGTTGAGAGCAAATATCTTGACGGAAGTGCAAGACTTAATTGTTCAGATGAGACAGCGGCAATTATTGATGAGGAAGTAAAGAAGCTTCTGAAAGAATGTTTCGATGAAGCAAAAGAACTGCTTGCAGGAAACAGAGATGTGCTTGATGAACTTGCAAAATATCTTTATGATGAAGAAACAATTACAGGTAAGGAATTTATGAAGATTTTCAGACGTGTAAAGGGAATTCCTGAACCTGTTGATACAAGTAATATGACTAAGTCTGAAAAGGTTGCAGAGAGCGTGACATTTAGTGATGATGGAAGTTATTCGTCAACTATAAAAGGGCCTGTTGATGACTTTTGGACAAAGAAAGAAGATACAGAGGAAGAATAAAAAGACTTAAGAATGGAGATAACGATGGATTTCACTCACTTACATGTCCATACCGAGTATTCGCTATTGGATGGTTCAAGCAAAATTAAGGAAATAACTGCGAGAGCAAAGGAGCTTGGTATGGATAGCCTGGCTATTACGGACCATGGTGTTATGTACGGAGTGATTGATTTTTACAAGGCAGCCAGGGAGGTGGGCATTAAGCCCATCCTTGGCTGCGAAGTTTATGTAGCGCCGGGGTCAAGGTATGACAAACAGCCGGGAGAATCTGAGGACAGATATTATCACCTTGTGCTGCTTGCACAGAATAATCAGGGATATAATAATCTCATAAAAATTGTTTCAAGAGGATTTACAGAAGGCTTTTATTATAAGCCGCGTGTTGATTATGAGGTGCTTGAGGAATTTCATGAGGGCATAATTGCGCTGAGTGCCTGTCTTGCAGGTGAGGTGCAAAGATATCTTTCGCGTGGAATGTATGATGTAGCATGTGAATCTGCAAAGCGTTATGAGAATATTTTTGGTAAGGACAATTTCTTTTTGGAACTTCAGGATCATGGTATTCCGGAGCAGAAATATGTTAATCCGCAGCTTGTAAGAATGTCGGGTGAGCTTGGTATAGGCCTCGTTGCGACAAACGATGTACATTATACATATGCTGATGACGCTGATGCGCACGATATTCTTTTATGTATTCAGACAGGAAAAAAGATATCGGACGAGAACAGAATGCGTTATGAGGGCGGTCAGTATTATTTGAAATCGCCGCAGGAAATGGAGCAGCTTTTCGCGTATGCGCCGCAGGCTGTTGAAAATACGCATAAAATAGCACAACGATGTAATGTTGAGATAGAGTTTGGTGTCACGAAGCTTCCTAAATATGAAGTGCCGCAAGGCTTTGATTCGCCGGGATATTTAAGATATCTGTGCGAGGAGGGAAAAAAGAAGCGCTATCCGAATGCAGATAAATCTATAGATGAAAGACTGCAATATGAGCTTTCGGTTATCGGGGAAATGGGCTATGTTGATTATTTCCTTATCGTGTGGGATTATATCAATTACGCAAAAACTAACAGTATTCCGGTAGGACCGGGAAGAGGTTCCGCAGCCGGAAGTATTGTGTCTTATTGTCTTGGGATTACAGATATTGACCCTATAAAATATTCTCTTATTTTTGAAAGATTTCTTAATCCAGAGAGAGTATCAATGCCCGATATTGATGTTGATTTTTGTTATGAGAGACGTCAGGAGGTCATTGATTATGTCGTTGATAAGTATGGCAAGGACTGCGTTGTACAGATTGTAACTTTCGGTACAATGGCGGCGAGAGCCGTAATAAAGGATGTCGGAAGGGTTTTGGATTTGCCTTATGCAATGGTTGACAATATAGCAAAAATGGTTCCGAGAGAAATAGGAATTACCATAGATAAGGCGCTAAAGGAAAATCCTGATTTAAGAAATGCTTATGATTCGGATCCGCAGATTAAGGATTTGATTGATAAGAGTAAGAGACTTGAGGGACTTCCGAGACATGCTTCAATGCATGCCGCAGGAGTTCTTATAAGTCAGAAGGCTGTCGATGAGTATGTTCCTGTTGCAACGGGAGCAGACGGAGTTGTGGTTGCCCAGTTTGTCATGACGACACTTGAGGAATTGGGATTGTTAAAAATGGACTTTTTGGGACTTAGAACACTCACTGTTATAAGAGATGCCGAGGAGCTTATAAAAAAGAAAAATCCTGATTTTGATATGGAAAAAATTGATTATGAGGATAAAGCAGTTTATGATCTTATAAGCACAGGCAGATGTGACGGAATCTTCCAGCTTGAGAGTGCCGGAATGAAGTCGTTTATGAAAGAATTGAAGCCTCAGAATATAGAAGATTTAATAGCAGGAATTTCTTTATACAGGCCAGGTCCTATGGATTTTATTCCTCAGTATATAGAGGGTAAAAACAATCCTGAAAAGGTTGTATATGATTGCCCTCAGCTTGAAGCAATACTTAAGCCTACGTACGGATGTATTGTGTATCAGGAACAGGTTATGCAGATAGTAAGGGATTTGGCAGGCTATTCTCTCGGACGAAGTGACCTCGTAAGAAGAGCTATGTCAAAGAAAAAAGCTTCTGTCATGGAAAAAGAGCGCAAAAACTTTATTTTCGGTAATGAGGAAGAGGGTGTACGGGGCTGCGTAAATAATGGTATAGATGAGAAAACTGCAGGCAAAATTTATGATGATATGATAGATTTTGCAAAATATGCGTTCAATAAATCACATGCCGCATGTTATGCGGTAGTTGCGTATCAGACAGCATTTTTAAAGACTCATTACCCTGTTGAGTATATGGCGGCGCTTATGACTTCTGTTGTAGATAACACAGATAAAGTTGCAGGATATATATATGCAAGCAGACAGATGAATATTAAAATTTTGCCTCCTGATGTGAATATGTCAGATTTTGGCTTTACGGTTGAGGATAACGCAATCCGTCTCGGTCTTTCTGCAGTTAAAAGTCTGGGAAGACCTACTATTGAAGCAATTCTAAAAAGCAGAAAATCGCTTGGCGTTTTTAAGAATATGCAGGATTTTATCAGCAGGCTATACAGTGACTTGAATAAGAGGGCGGTTGAGAATCTTATAAAATCAGGTGCATTCGACACATTTGGGAATAAGCGCAGGCAGATGATGTTTATTTATGCGCAGATGATGGATAATGAAATACGTCAGGGAAAAGATGCAATTTCAGGGCAGATGTCACTGTTTGATTTTGTTGATGATAGCGTTAAAGAGGATTTTGAAATAAAAATGCCTGACGTTGCAGAATACTCAAAGGAAGAAATGCTTAATTTTGAAAAAGAGGTGCTCGGTGTCTATGTAAGCGGACATCCTCTTGATGAGTATGCCGCAATGTGGAAACGTCATGTTTCGGCTGTAACTACTGATTTTGAGATTGATGATGAGACGGGCGAAACTAAAGTTTTGGACGGAACAAAGCAGACTGTAGGCGGAATGGTTATGAATAAGACTGTAAAGACAACTAAAAACGGACAGCTTATGGCATTTATAACTATCGAGGATTTAGTTGGAACATTGGAGGTTATAGTGTTCCCAAGAGATTTTTTGACATACAGAAGTATTATTGATGAAAATGATAAGCTTTTTATAACAGGCAGAGTTTCTGCAAATGCTGACGAGAACGGTAAGCTTATATGTGAGAAAGTTGTTTCATTTGACAGTGTTCCGAGAAAGCTTTGGGTACGTTTTGAAAGTGAGGCTGAATATGAACTGTGCAGGCAGAAATTATTTGCATCACTTGATATATCAGACGGAAATGACAGCGTTATTATCTACTGTACAAAAGAAAATAAAAGAATACAATTGCCTGCAAGCAGAAATGTTAAGGTTAGTGCAGAGCTTTTGTCACATTTAAGAGCGTTGTTTGGCAAAAAAAATGTTGAGACCACATAGTAAATTATATTGAAATACAATAATAAATGATATAAAATTAACATATGTTGATTAGATTATTATGAGTGCGGAGCACGTGACAATCCGTGTAATCGTAATTAGGAGATAGAGCAGTATCCGGGAAAGAGAGTGTTCCGGTATGGAGGATTATTTATGAAGAAAGAGATAAAAACTATAGGTGTCCTGACAAGCGGAGGCGATGCCCCGGGCATGAACGCAGCAATAAGAGCAGTTGTAAGAACAGCTCTTAATAAAGGAGTTAAGGTAAAAGGTATTCAGAAAGGCTACAATGGTCTTATTAATGATGAAGTTATAGATATGGAAAAAAAGAGTGTGTCAGATATTATTCAAAGAGGCGGCACAATTCTTTATACTGCAAGATGTCTTGAATTTATGACTGAGGAAGGCCAGCAGAAAGCTGCTGAAACATGTAAAAAGCAGGGAATTGACGGTATTGTTGTTATCGGAGGTGACGGTTCGTTCAGAGGTGCACAGGCACTTGTAAGGCATGGCGTCAATGCAATAGGTATTCCGGGAACAATAGATCTTGATGTGGCATGTACTGATTATACAATAGGATTTGACACAGCGGTAAATACAGCTATGGAAGCTATAGACAAAATACGTGATACTTCAACTTCGCATGAAAGATGCAGTATTATTGAGGTTATGGGAAGAAATGCCGGATATATAGCATTATGGTGCGGTATAGCCAACGGTGCCGAGGATATTCTTCTTCCTGAAAGATATGATAATGATGAGCAGACGCTTATAAATCATATTATAGAAGGAAGAAAAAAAGGCAAAAAGCATCATCTTATAATTAATGCTGAGGGAATAGGTCATTCTACAGGTATGGCAAGAAGAATTGAGGCAGCCACCGGTATTGAGACAAGAGCGACAATTCTCGGATATATGCAACGAGGCGGAGCTCCTACATGTAAGGATAGAATGTATGCGTCAGTTATGGGGTCATATGCGGTTGATTTGCTGTGCGCAGGAAAAAGCAACAGAGTGGTTGCATACAGAGATGGCAAGTTCGTTGATTTTGACATTGATGAGGCACTTGCCATGTCAAAGGATATAAATGATTACGAATTTAATGTAAGTGCTTTACTTTCTAAGTAAGAAGTGAACGGGCAGCGTCAGTGGATATTGATTGACGCTGCCCGATTTAATAATAGGGAGATATTTATTTAAAGATCGGGGATTCAAATCCTGCAAATAAGGAAAGGAATTAAACATAAATATGATAACAAGTACAAGTAGCGGACAGGTTAAGCACGTGTTGCTTATTCAGAAGAAATCAAAGGCGAGAAAAGAATTTCAGGAATTTGTTGTAGAAGGTATAAAAATGGTTGAGGAGGCTCCTAAAGACAGGATTGTAAAGGTGTATGCTTCTGAGACATTTTTAAAGAATAATAAAGAATATATTGACGGTTTAAAGCTTAATGACGGACAGGTCGAGGCTGTTTCCGACCACATATTTTTGCATATGTCGGATACACAGACTCCGCAAGGCGTTATGGCACTTGTGAAAATGCGTAAATACGATATTGATGATATTTATGGCGAAAATGCCCTTATAATCGGGATTGAAAATCTGCAGGATCCGGGGAACCTCGGAACTATAGTAAGAATGGGTGAAGGTGCCGGAGTCACAGGCTTTGTGATAAGTTCAAATGCCGTAGATATCTATAATCCTAAGACGATACGCTCAACTATGGGCTCAATTTACAGGATGCCTTTTGTATACGCAGATGATTTTGCAGATGAGATAAGAAAGCTTAAGGAAAATGGTGTTAAAGTTTACGCAGCGCATCTTAAGGGAAAGTGCGATTACACAGAAGCAGATTATACAAAGCCTGCTGCATTTCTTATCGGAAATGAGGGAAATGGCCTTACAGATATGGCTGCTCAGACAGCGGATACATTGATAAAAATTCCGATGAAAGGAAGTGTAGAATCGCTGAATGCCGCTATTGCCTGCACTATACTCACATATGAGGCAGTAAGACAGAGAAAATAATAAAAAAATTATTAACTTTTATAAAAATGCTGCTCAAAGCCACTGTTTATGCGGACTTGAAACAAATTTGACAAATAAGTGTAACTTTGCTACAATACTTTCGCAACAAAATGTAACAATTCTGTAACATTTTGCAAGGCATTAACATTGCCGGAAAGGGAAAACTTTATGAAACTTAGAAGTAGCAAAGCGTCTGTCAACGCAGGGATAGCTATGGTATGTTTGCTTATGCCGATTATCCCGGAAGTTGTTGATGCAAAAACTACCTATGAGCAGCAGCAAAGTACAACTATTGAAACAGAACTTAAACAGGCGTCCTACACAGAAAATGTGTCGGACATAGTTGCAAGAGGTTATGAAGAAGCAAATGAAACAGATATGTATGAAGGAATGGCAATAGCAGTTGTCGACCCATATATAGATGTTTACACCGGTGCAGATGAGGCTTCCGAGGTTTTAGGAAGAATTTACAGCAACGGAATTGCACAAGTGATTGAGACAACAGATGAATGGACAAAAATTTCATCAGGAAATCTTACAGGCTATGTGCAGACAAGTGCTCTTTGCTTTGGCGAGGAAGCAGCAATTTTAAATGAAGATGAAGATGTTATTTTAACAGTTACTGCCGACAAGGCCAATGTCTATGATGCTGTGGGGTCGGATTTGGTAGCTGGAGAAGTAAGTAAGGATCAGCAGTTTGGTGCATCAGCAAAGAAAGCAGGATATATCGCTTTTGAGCTTGAAGGTGAGAAGGTATATATTCTTGCAGAGAATGTAAGTGTAAGCTACGGATTGGATAACGCTTACACAAACGAGGAGGCTGAGGCTAAGGAGGCAGCAGAAGAGGCTGCAAGAAAAGCTGCAGAGGAAGAGAGAAGAAGAAAAGCAGAGCAGGAGGCAGCAGCGAAAGCAGCTAAGATTTCGGCAGGCATATCAAAGGCTGATATAGAATATAGTCCTACAATGTCAGCGACAGAGGAAGAGATATGGCTTATTGCAACGGTAGTTAATTGGGAAGCCGGAAATCAGAGCTATGAGGGGAAGCTTGCGGTAGCAAATGTGGTGCTTAACAGAGTAAGAAGCAGTAAATACCCAAACACAATAAAAGGTGTTATTTATCAGAAGTCGCAGTTTTCAGGTGTGTCTGACGGTGCCGGCGGACCGAGTGCAAAGTTTCAGGCAAGACTTGATAAGGGGCCGGGTACGGAATGTATAAAGGCTGCTATGGACGCTTTGTCAGGCAATAACAATGTACCGGGGTATCTTTCGTTCAGAGCTTTGTCACATGCAAATTATTCTGCATATGCAAGTTATATAATTATAGGAAATCATTGCTTTTATTAAATTTTAAACCGTCTCGGATATGAAATTATCTCATATCCGAGGCGATTTTTTGCTTGTATTAATCATTTATTTGCGATAGAATAGAAATTATTCTTGATAAACGTTTTTTAAGTTAATGCGTTTATAATTATGTAAAACGATTTTTATTATGAATGTGGAGGATATGCAAATGGATTTAACAGGTCGCGATTTTTTAACTTTAAAGGATTTTACACCACAGGAAATAGAGTTTTTACTTGATTTGGCTGCTAAGCTTAAGGAAGATAAAAAGAACGGAATTGTTAAGCAGCCTCTTGCAGGAAAAAATGTTGCTTTGATATTTGAAAAGACAAGCACAAGAACAAGATGTTCATTTGAGGTTGCAGCACATGATCTTGGTATGGGAGTTACATATCTTGATCCGCAGAGTTCTCAGATAGGAAAGAAAGAAAGTATTGCGGATACTGCGAGAGTTCTGTCAAGAATGTTTGAAGGTATAGAGTACAGAGGCTTTGAGCAGTCAATAGTTGAAGATCTGGCAAAATATTCAGATGTTCCGGTATGGAACGGACTTACAAATGAGTATCATCCTACACAAATGCTTGCCGATATGCTTACAATACGTGAAAAATTCGGTACACTTAAGGGGATTAAGTTTGTATACATGGGAGATGCAAGATATAATATGGGAAATTCCCTTATGATAGCCTGTGCAAAGCTTGGTCTTCATTTTACAGCATGTACTGCAAAGGAATATTTTCCATGCGAGGAGCTTGTGGCACAGTGTCGTGAATGGGCAAAGGAGAGCGGCGGTTCTGTAACGTTATCAGAAGATGTAAAAGAGGCGACTAAAGATGCAAATGTTTTATATACAGATGTGTGGGTATCAATGGGAGAGCCTGATGAGGTTTGGAATGAGAGAATTGCAGCATTAAAGCCATATCAGATTAATAAGGCTGTTATGGACAATGCAGCAGATAATGCTATATTTATGCACTGTCTTCCTGCATTCCACGATTTAAAAACTAAAATCGGTGCTCAGATTCATGATAAGTTTGGTATTGATGAGATGGAAGTTACTGATGAAGTATTTGAGTCAGCGCAGTCAGTAGTATTTGATGAGGCAGAAAACAGAATGCACACAATAAAGGCTGTTATGGCTGCAACATTGGGAGCGTATAAATAAAGGAGACGTTTATGTATTATACGACAAGCGGTGCGTACAGAAAAACTAAAATGTTTATAGATTACGCAAATATTGTGCTTACATTTGCAATAGTTATAATGTTTGTATTTATAATGTTTATGCGTGAGAAAAGCGGTATAATATTTCCGATTATATTTTTTGCAGGGACACTGCAGAATGCTTTTGGTGCAGCGAAGCTTTTTATAGACAAGCAGAAGGTAAGAGGCGGAGTGCTTGCGGGCGTTGCGCTTGTAATGCTTGTTATGGCACTTTTATGTCTTATGGCAGTATTGTAAAACTATAATGATTTTGGATTTTTTTGCCATGTGATAAAGCGATAAAATAAAGATATTATGAAAAATATTTGTGTCGCCTCTTCGCGACAAGTCGCTCAGAAATGAGGATTGGTATATTTGTATGAATCAGGCGGATATAAACAAGAAACTTAATAAGAATGATATTATTGAAAGTGTCATATATTTTGATGAGACAGACTCTACCAATAATCAGGCAAAGGCTGCAGCAAAGAGCGGTACGCCGGGAAATGTGTTGTATGTTGCCGGATGTCAGACAGCAGGAAAAGGCAGCAGAGGAAGGAACTGGGTTTCAAATGCAGATGACGGTATATGGATGTCACTTCTTATAAGACCTCAGCTTGAGGCTGATAAGGCATCAATGCTTACACTTGTCACAGCGCTTGCGGTGAGTGCTGCAATTAAAAACTGTACAGGTATTGACAGCTTTATAAAATGGCCTAACGATATAGTGATTTCGGGTAAAAAGGTCTGCGGAATATTGACAGAAATGCAGGCAAATGACAGGAATATTTTATTTGTTGTAATAGGAATAGGAATAAATGTTAATACAACTCATTTTGACGATGAGATAAGCGATAAGGCTACGTCGCTTTTTTGCGAAACGGGACAAAAATTTGATAAGGCAGAGATAATTGCAGAGATTATACATGAGTTTACGAGATATTTTAAAATATTTATGGAAACTAAAAATCTTAATAAGTTTATAGATGAATATAATTCAAAGCTTATAAATGCCGGAAAAGAAGTTAAAGTGTATGGCACTTCGGAAAATGTTATGCAGGCAACTGCGCTTGGAATAGATGAGGAAGGACGACTTCTTGTAAAGGACACAAATGGCAAAACAGTCAGTGTTGTGGCAGGAGAAGTATCGGTTAGAGGATTATACAGTTATGTTTGATGAAAATGTGGTTTTGTGTGCGGCGAGTGCATATGAAAAGAAATTCTATTTAAATGAAGAATTTTCAAAGCTTCCGGATGATATAAAAAATGAGCTTAAAATAATGTGTGTGCTTTTTACGGAGGAAGCAGGAGGAATTCTTACATTAGAGTACGATGAAGAAGGAAATCTTTTATTTAAAACTGAGGCTGATGAGGGCGATTTGCTTTATGATGATATTGCGGCCGGTATGCTTATAAAGAAATTAAGATATGAAAAAATAGAGCTTTTGGAGTCGCTTGAAATGTTTTATAAAGTTTTCTTTTTAGGCGGGGAAGCGTAATGTTTATTGGAAATGTAGAGATTAAAAATAATGTTGTCCTGGCACCGATGGCAGGAGTTACGGATTTACCGTTCAGACTGCTGTGCAAGGAAATGGGCTGCGGACTTTTATATACTGAAATGGTAAGTGCAAAGGCAATAATGTATAACAATAAAAATACAGAGGCCCTGCTTAAAGTTACACCGCAGGAAAATCCTATAGCTGTCCAGCTATTTGGAAGTGAACCGGCGGTTATGTCCGAGATTGCAAAAAGAATAGAGGAACGGCCATTTGATATTATAGATGTTAATATGGGCTGTCCCGTTCCTAAAGTTGTAAATAACGGAGAGGGTTCGGCACTGTTAAAAAATCCCAAGCTTGTCGGTGAGATTGTGGAGGCTATGGCAAAGGCGGTCAAAAAGCCTGTAACTGTTAAAATTCGTGCAGGTTTTGATGAGACGAGCATAAATGCGCCTCAGATAGCTCATGTGATACAGGAATCAGGAGGAGCGGCTGTTGCGGTTCATGCCAGGACGAGGCAGCAGTATTATTCAGGACATGCAGATTGGGATGTAATAAGCCGTGTTAAAGAGGCTGTAAGTATTCCGGTTATAGGTAACGGTGATATTTTGTGCGGCGAGGACGCAGTTAAGATGTTTGAGCAGACTAAATGCGATGCAGTTATGATTGGACGCGGTGCGCAGGGTAATCCGTGGATATTTAAACAGATAAATGATTATATGACAAACGGTACTGAATTTACAAAACCTTCGGCAAATGAAGTCTGTGACATGATAATGCGGCATGCAGGTATGCTTATTGAGGCTAAGGGAGAGTATACGGGAATACGTGAGATGCGCAAGCATTTTGCATGGTATACTGCAGGAATGAAGCATGCGGCAGTTCTTCGCAATGAAGTAAATCATGTGGAGCATATAGAACAGCTTGAGGAGCTTGTGAATAAAATGCGCGATTGACAATGACTAAACAGTTAGTGTATAATACTATGACTGGTTTTACTTAGTAAGAATAAGGTGTCAGATGTCTGCTCATGCTTGCGCAGGCAAAGGTGGAGTCAGACCTTGTGACACTGTAATCAAAAAATATATGTGTGAAAGGTGTTATTTGAGATGGAAGAGAAGCAGTTTCTTACAAAAAAAGGATATGAGGAAAGGGTGGCATTACTTGAAAACCTTAAAGTGGTCAGAAGAAAGGAAGTTGCTCAGAAGCTTAAAGAAGCCAGAGAACAGGGCGATTTATCAGAAAATGCCGAATATGATGCTGCAAAAGATGAGCAGCGTGATATTGAAACACAGATTACAGAGCTTGAAAATATTTTGAAAAATGCAGAAATTATTCAGGATACAGGCGATAAGAGTAAAGATACAGTAAAGATGGAAAGTGTTGTTAAGCTTCATGATATTGAATATGATGAGGATATTGAGTATATCATTGTAGGTTCTTCAGAAGCAGACAGCCTTAATAATAAGATTTCAAATGAATCTCCGCTTGGAGCAGCGCTTATCGGCAAAAAGGTAGGAGATAAGGTTAAGATAGAGGCACCTGTAGGTGTTATAGAATACAAAATTGTTGCAGTAAACAACGATTAATTATAGGATTGTGGGAGTGCGAAGCACGAAACAATCTGTGTAATCATAATCATGGTGTTTTGACACCCTAATCATTACAGAAAATTTAAGAGGTGAAAGAAATTGGCTGATAATAAGAATACACAGATGCCGGACGTAAATGAGCAGATTAAGGTCCGTATGGATAAATTAAATACATTACAGGAAGCAGGAAAAGATCCTTTCCAGATAACAAAATATGATGTTACAGAGCATACATCGGATATAAAAGACAATTTTGATGAGTATGATGGCAAATCTGTTTCTGTTGCCGGCAGACTCATGGCTAAGCGTGTTATGGGAAAAGCATCATTTTGTAATGTGGCAGACCTTAAAGGAAATATTCAGCTTTATGTTGCAAGGGATGCTGTCGGTGAAGAGCCATATGCAGCATTTAAGAAATTTGATATAGGTGATATAGTAGGTGTCAAGGGTGAAGTATTCCGTACTCAAAAAGGCGAAATTTCAATTCACGTTTCAGAAATAACACTTCTTACGAAGAGTCTTCAGGTGCTGCCTGAAAAGTATCACGGTCTTAAAGATACAGACCAGAGATACAGGCAAAGATATGTTGATCTCATTGTAAATCCTGAAGTAAAGGATACTTTTGTTAAGCGTTCACAGATAATTAAGGAAATAAGAAATTTCCTTGATGCACAGGGTTTTATGGAAGTTGAGACACCTATGCTTGTGGCAAATGCAGGAGGTGCAGCTGCAAGACCATTTACAACACATTACAATGCACTTGATGAGGATATCAATTTAAGAATTTCTCTTGAATTATACTTGAAAAGACTTATAGTAGGCGGTATGGAAAGAGTTTACGAAATCGGGCGAGTATTTCGTAATGAGGGTGTGGATACAAGACATAATCCTGAATTTACACTTATGGAGCTCTACCAGGCATACACAGATTACTATGGAATGATGGATTTAGCTGAAAATATGTACAGAACTGTATGTGAGAAAGTTAACGGAACAGCAGTGATTAAGTACGGTGATGTTGAGATTGACCTTTCAAAGCCATTTGAGAGAATAACAATGCTTGATGCAGTTAAGAAATATTCAGGTGTTGACTTTACACAGATTAAGAGTGATGAGGAAGCTAAGGCTGTTGCAAAAGAGCATAATATCGAATTTGAGGAAAGACATAAGAAGGGTGATATATTAAATCTTTTCTTTGAAGAATACGTTGAAGAAAAACTTGTTCAGCCTACATTTGTTATGGATCACCCTGTTGATATTTCACCGCTTACAAAAAGAAAGCCTGATGCGCCTGAATATACAGAACGTTTTGAGTTGTTTATTACGGGACGCGAGATGGCAAATGCTTATTCAGAGCTTAATGACCCGATTGACCAGCGTGCAAGATTTGAAGCTCAGGAAGCTTTAAAAGCGGCAGGTGACGAGGAGGCAAACAGCATTGATGAAGATTTCTTAAATGCCCTTGCTTACGGTATGCCGCCTACCGGAGGAATCGGTTTCGGTATTGACAGAATGGTAATGCTTCTTACAGATTCAGCAGCGATAAGGGACGTGCTTTTGTTCCCGACGATGAAGTCTATTGATAAGTAGGAATGCAGGAAAATCAAGGGTTTCAGAGCGTGGATGTACTAAAATATATAGTTGGTCAAGGGGTTTTGACCAAGATTTGACCAATTTTTGGCATAGTCAAAAAAAGATTAGTACAGGTTAGTACAGATTGCTTAGTCTGAAAAATTAAAGATTGTATTACTTAGAGGACATTTTCTAAAGAAATTTAGAAGATGTCCTCTTTTTGCGTTATAGGAACAATTGAAATACCGAAAGGAGAATAGCATGGAACACACAAAGGCATATCAGGAATTTAAGAAGAATGGTAATACAAAGTTTGTAAGATATAGCGAAGGAGCAGAAATGTATCATATGAGCGTATCAAAGTTTATGCAAATGGCTAAGGATGCCAAAGCAATCTATAAGTTAGGACAGTTAGTACTTGTGAATTTAAAAATATTTGATGAGTACATTGAGACATTCCATATAGTTGATGATGAATTTTATAAGTAGGTGAAAAGGATGGTAACACAATTACAGCCGGATGTTAGGGCTTATCTTCATGGTGGGGAGGTAATAAAAAGATACATAAGGGTCGAAGAGGTGGCTCATGAATATGGATTTAGTGTTGAGGAAACTGAATATATAGCTAAGGCTGCAAGTTCTTTATACAAGCTTACCCGTATTCATTTGGTAAAAAAGGAAAGGTTTGATGAGTTTATGAAACACATATATAAAGTGCCGGGAACAAATAAGCAGATAATCAAAAAGTTTGCGAGAATTGGAGAAGCTTCAATTATATACAGTATTGGAAGGAATAGGTTTATCGAGCTGGCTAGAGCAGCAGGTGCTACATATAAAATAAATGAGGGGACAGGAGGGACTGTACTGGTTAATTTAGAAATATTTGATAATTACATGGAGCAATTCAGACAACCTGTAAGACCTTTGAAAGAGCCGTTATACGGACAGGAAGAAGGTGAATTGAATGAGTAACTCATATAAGTTCTATTCAGATACAAAAGACATTATGAAAAAATATGTAAATGCTACTGAGGGAGCCATTATTTATGGCATAAGTAAATCAAGGATTATGGTTTTGGCTTCAGAAGCAGGGGCAGTATATAAGGTTGGAAATTCAGCATTGATTAATACAGATATTTTTGAAATGTATTTGGAGAAATTTAAGGAACCAACAAGACCATTGCCCAAACATATTTGGAATAAATTGTCAAGCGAAGATAAAAAAGACCACAATAGTACCTGTTTTGATAAAAAAGACCCGTGATTGTCACTTTCGGCATTATAGAAACTAATGTAATATATGGACATTCCAAGAAAAACTTGGGATGAACAATTTAATAATCAGTTACAGATTTGCAAAGTAGTTTGCACTGCAGAGTATCTGTAGGTAGTAAATTTACGGGGCATGTACCTGGAAGATGAAAGTCACAGCTATCATATTAGTAGCCTGATGGATCGAAAGATGAAGGGTGAGAAGTTGGATGGAAATCTGGAAAAAGGATTCGACATGTTGCGTAAGGATAATCAACCACAGAGGGCGAGAAGTTCGTCCTTATCCTCAAAAGGCTAAAAGAGGAGATAGTGCTTCTAATAATTCAGAAGGGCGTCGTGAAACACATTTTGTGGCTCGTCTGTAACTCCCGGAGGTGAGAACACCTCTTTGTACACGGGGCGATATAGGAGTCTAGAAGACTGGCGTGTACCTACATGCTTAGCATTAAGCATAGCCATGTAGACTATATCACTTCCAAATTCAAATTTTGTCTATATGGCAACTAATTTGAAGGAGGATAAAGTGATGATGGGATTTAGCATAGCATTTATAATTATTGTTCTTATTGTATTGTATTCATTAGCAAGGACAGCAGGTGAGTCGGACAGGATATTGGAAAATATAAGAGAGCAATCACTCCTTGGAAGGGAGGAGAGCTCTGGTGGGAACAGTTGAAAAAAGAGATAAGCATAAGAAACGCAGGTTTGTATCTCCAGAAGAAAAGCTTGAAAGAGAATTAAAAGATTGTATGCATTGTAGATTCTTCTGGGGACATAACAACAGATGTGCCAATGGAACATGTTGTAAACCATCTAAGAAAAAAGAACAGAAACTTCCGACAGAATGTGTCGGATGTCCATATTATCAAGGGAATGGTTATTGTTTTCCTTGTATGCGAAAGCTGATAGGAAAGTAGGTGGTTAAGATGTTCAAGTGGCTGTTTAAGAAGAAAGGATGTGCAAAACATATGAATAACAAGTTAGAAGTAATCGGCATTGATCATGGTTGGTCAATGATGAAAACAATCTCTCAGGTATTTGTCACAGGAGTTAAGGAGATTACAACAACTCCGGCACTTTTTGGCGATGTACTTGAGTATGAAGGAAAGTTTTACAAGGTCGGAACTGTACGGCAGGAAGTAAAGGATACAAAGGTCGAAGATGACAGCTTTTATCTTCTCACGCTTGCAGCAGTTGCTAAGGAACTTAAAAGAAGAGGTCTTGCAGAGGCAAAGGTATTCCTTGCCGTAGGACTTCCACTTACTAGATTTGGAGCTGAGAAGAATGACTTTATCAAGTACCTGACCAAGAATAAGCGGGTAAGCTTCAAATATGAGAATGAGCCGTATCATATTGAGATTGATGATGTGGCAGTATTCCCACAGTGCTATGCAGCAGTAGTGGACAAGATACCTACAATGGCAAAGAAAACGCTGATTGTAGATATTGGTAGCTGGACAATCGACATTATGCCGGTAATCAACAAGTCGCCTGATGAATCAAAGTGTGTGACGATTCCCAAAGGTCTTATTACCTGTATGCGTTCTATCAATGAACAGTGTGTGAGACAGCTTAACGGAGAGATAGACGAGTCAGAGATACAGAATATCATGCGATATGGCAGATCTGATATTGATAATGACTATATGGCAATCATTAAGTCAGAAATAGAGGATTTTGTCGAAAAGGTATATAACTCAATCCGTGAGTTTGGATATAACTTAAAGACTACACCGATTGTATTTGTCGGAGGAGGGGCAGTTGTAATGAAGAATTTTGGTAGTCACGATGCCAAGAACATTTCCTATAACCTTGATGTAAAAGCAAATGCAAGAGGATATGAGCAGCTTGCCACGTTGGGACTTAAAAGCACTAAGCGATTATCATAAGGAGGCAGATGATGGGAAGAAGACTTGAATATGAAGTAAAAACTTCTGTCCGCCTTAACATGAGCAATCCACAGCATGTGAAAATCAATGATGTGATTCAGAACCTTGATCCAAAGATTTTCAAATCTAAGAACCAGTTCATTATAGATGCGATTCAGTTCTATATTGATAATTATGGAAAGGAAACCTTTGTTATCAAGAAGAAGGAAAAAGAGAGGGCTGAATATATCCGGTCAGAAGATATTGAAGATATAAAGGAAGAGGTCATTGAAGCAGCAACCAATGAAGCAAGGAAAGAGGTAATAAAGCTGCTAGGCGGAGTGATATCCGGTATGAGTGTTGGTCAGCCAGTAGTAAGGCAGGTTGCTGAGAGTGAAGTGGAAGAGCCAACAGAAGATGTGATGGATGATGCAGATGTTGCAGGACTTGCAATGGGATGGATGTCGAAAGGAGACTGATTATTATGAGAAGAGTTATGGGAGCCGTAGGAACAGTAATTTTAGAGATACTCAAATGGATATTAAGGATTATTCTTGGAGCTTTGGAGCTGGTCTTAGGACTTGGCAGAATAATTCTTCTTCTATTCGCAATGGTGGCAAGGGTATTTCTATCATTCGTAAGAATGGGCACATTCTGAGAGAGGAGGTGAGCATATGCAGGTAAAGGGTTTATTCTTAAATTACAAGAAAAACAGAAGACTTATGCAGTATTTCTTTAAATTAAGAGAGCTGGTATAATGAAAGGAGTTTAAGATGCACAGAATACGGGACAGTCCTATGTGTCCCGTGCATTACAGATAAATAGTTCACCGCAAGGGTGGATGGCACGGAACACGAAGCCTGTCCCTCTTGCGGAGAAGGGATGGGTGATTACTATGAAGAAGATAAGTATTATCTTATTATCCGCAGTACTGGTCTTTTCAATGGCTGCCTGTAATGGTGGTAAGGAAAAGGCTGATAATCAGGCAGAGAAACAGACGGAGAGTGTGAAGCCTACAGAAGAAGCAACGATGGCAACGGAAGCTGTCACAGAGGTCACAACCGAAGCTGGAAGTGAAGAGATAGCCAAAGATTTTGCCGAGGCTAAAGATTCAGAAGAGAAGACTGATAAGGAAGATAACCGGTCCGCTGATAATGAAACTGCTTCAAAGCAGGAAGAAAAGCAGGAGCAGAATGACGAGCCTGAACAGAAAGCTCCTGCAAGTGGTAATAAGGAAGCAGGTGGAAATCAGAGTAATGCAGGTAATGGTGATCAGACTACAGACAGTCCGAAAGACAATGTGAGCAATCCACAGCCTGCATCCGTGGCATACAGTCCACAAAATGTTGTGTCACTTGCAACAGCAAAGTGTCAGGCAGGAGGGATGATTACCACACAGCAGAATTTACAGAACCATTTGAATGATGGCAGTATCACGCAGGAAGAGTACAATGAGTATTATCCTTACGATGGTATGGAAGGCTCTTATTACAGTGTGTTTGTAGAGACAGACCTCAACAAAGCAAGTACCATTGATGGACAGCGGTTATCATCTGAGGATGCAATCGCAGAATATATTGCAAGTATGTTACTTTTGGAAACAGATCCGGTATTCTACATCAGTTATGATGGAGTTTACACTACAGGCGGCACAGACTATTACGAGTTTCGATGTCACAGATAAATAAAAACGAATAGAAGCAGAAGGAAGAAAGATGTAAGCCATAAACTTATGTCTTTCTTTTTTTATGCGTAAATTAAGGAGGAAAGAGCACATGAAACAGAAACTAAAGCGTTTTATGGCAGGATTTATGGCTATGCTCACACTGGTTGGAACACTCTTTACGAATGGTACAACAGCATTTGCAGCCAGTCCGCAGGCAAATATTGCGTTCTGGAATGCATCAGTCAAAAATTCCGGAGAAGTAAGTGAGCTGAAGCCCGGATTTAATCATGGCAAGATTCTGTATTCAATTCTTGATGGCAATTCGGCATATTGTATGAATTTCGGATTAAGAGCAGATGGCGGTCAGCTTATGAACAGCTACGATGATGCGAGCACATCAATGTCAGCACAGCAGAGAAAGCTTTTAAGTTACTGCCTTTATTATGGATTTAACAGTACACAAAAGGCGGCACCAAGCAACAGCCAATGCGATGAGTATATTGCAACTCAGGCAATGGTATGGGTTATTGTAGCAGATATCTTTGGAACCGGAAGCGGTGATTCAGCAGCAAGAAAGCTCTGTAACACAGCACCAAGTCCTGATTCTTCATACAGCTATTATGAGAGACTCAGAGACAATATCAGCAGTTCCTACAATGCAACGCTTCCAAGTTTTGCATCACGCAGAACCAGTGAGGCACCAACTTATGAGTTAAAGTGGAATGAGGGAAGTCAGAGATTTGAAACAACATTATCTGACAGTAATGGTGTTTTATCTGATTTTGATTTTGGCGTCAGCGGATATTCTGTTGATAAGAATGGCAACAGTATCACAATCTCTTCAAAGAGCGTGAATACTACAGCTACAACAGGAACATTCACATCAAACGCAGGCAAGGTGGAGACAACATCAAGCTGTGTATTCTGGCTTACAGGAAAGAGCGGATATCAGGAGTTTATTTCTGAAAGACCGACAGCAGATCCTATCAAAGCCTATATCAAGGTCAAGACAGAAAATATCGGATATGGCGAGCTTACAAAGACAGATGAGTCAAGTGGAGTAAAGCTTTCCGGAGCAGTCTATGGAATCTATTCTGACAGCGGATGCACAAACAGAGTACAGACAATGACAACAGATGGAAACGGATATGCAAAGTCAGCTGCACTTGTTGCAGGCACTTATTATGTAAAAGAGATTACTGCACCAAAGGGATATGTCCTTTCCGGTAAGGTTCATACACTTACTGTAAAAGCAGGACAGACAACTGGAATCTCTGCAACAGATAAGGAACAGCTTGGAGCAATCACGATCTATAAAGAGGGTGAGGTGCTTAGCTCTTGGAATGGAAGCAATTTCACTTATGAGAAAAAGAAGCTTCCTGGAGCAACATTCAAGGTAACTGCCGGAGCAGATGTCTACAAGGCAGATGGTACAAAGGTGTATAGTGCTGGCGATGTTGTGGCAGAAAGCCTTACAACAGGAACTGACGGACAGGTGGTATTATCTGACCTTCATCTGGGAACCTATGTGGTTACTGAGATTAAGAGCATTGATGGATATACAATCAATACCACACCTCAGACAGTAGCAGTTGAGTATAAGGACCAGACTGTGACAGTCCAGTATGAATCAACTACGATTGAGAATACAAGACAGAAAGCGGAAGTATCTGTCGTAAAGAAGGACTCTGATACAGAGAATCCTCTTGATGGCGGCAAGTACACACTCTATGCCGGAAATGACATCAGAAACTATGCCGGACAGGTTATCGTGACAAAGGGCACAGCTCTTGAGACAGTAACTACAGGTGCGGATGGAAAGGCAAGCTACAGCGTGGATCTGCCAATCTCTAACGGATATTATATCCAAGAGACACAGGCTCCATATGCGTATATCAGAAACAGTAAAGATGTTTACAGCTTCAATTTCAATGTATTACCTGAAACACAGGCAAAGGCATCATTCAGTCACACATTTGCAAATGACAGAACTACAGCAAAGATTCATATCTACAAGGTAGACAAGGAATCAGGCAAGGCAGCAGCCCAGGGAGATGCAAGTCTTGAAGGTGCAGTTTATGGTCTTTATGCAAGAAACGATATCGTGCATCCGGACGGAGCAACAGGAGTTGTATTCAAAGCAGGCGATCTTGTAGCAACACTTACAACAGATAAGAATGGCGAAGCAGAGGTCAATAACCTTTATCTTGGAAATTATTATGTAAAGGAAATCACTCCATCAGAGGGGTATCTCTTAGACGAAGAGGAGCACGATGTAGTATGCGACTATGAGGGAGACCTTGTAGCAGAGGTATCAAGAAGCACAACATCAGCAGAGCAGGTCATCAAGCAGCCATTCCAGCTTATCAAGGTATCTGACAATGGCGATGATACTGAAGCAGGCTTATTGGCAGGTGCAGAGTTCACAGCTTATTTGAAATCATCTTTACCTGTAAAGGCAGATGGAAGTTATGACTTTGATAAGGCAACTCCGGTTGTAATCGGAGAAAACGGAGCAACAACAATCACATCTGATGACAAGGGACACGCAGTATCTATTGCAATTCCTTATGGAACTTATGTGGTAGTAGAGTCAAAGACTCCGCATAACATGAAGACGATCAAGCCATTTGAGGTAAAGATCAGCGAGAATCATCCTGACAAGCCTCAGACATGGAGAGTATTCCTTGACAGGGAGTTTACTGCAAAGCTTCGTGTGATCAAGAAGGATTCTGATACAAAGCAGACAGTACTTGTACCAAATGCAGAGTTTAAGATCTTCAATATTGATAAGAACGAATATGTGAAGCAGTACACAACTTATCCGTCAAAGGTAGAGCATACTTCATTCTTTACTGATGAGGATGGAGATTTAATCTTACCGGAAGCACTTAAAATCGGTAATTACCGCATTGAAGAAGTCAAAGCACCATTTGGATATGTTGTAAATGATAAGTATGTCAACATTTCGGTTGATACTGATACAGCATTTGAGACAGATGGTGATACAAATGATGCGATCATTACTGTGGAATATTCCGATGCCCCTGCAGTAGGAGAGCTGACTGTAGAAAAGAAGGGAGAGGTACTTGACGGATTCAAGGGAGGACTTCTTGCAAGCTCATATGAGAAAGAGTTTGTTTATAAGGAAGGCTCACTTGCCGGAGCAAAATTCAAAGTTTATGCTGCCGAGGATATTTACACAGCAGATGTTAATCACGGTGATAAAATGTACAAAAATCACGTTAAAAAA
>UMGD01042386.1_pt1 | contig 22908 bp, 18 predicted proteins | sample 1965201 | NCBI WGS metagenome assembly UMGD01 (sample SAMEA4836066, study PRJEB28245) | human gut metagenome | biome: gut microbiome; material: fecal sample | place: Denmark | collected 2008 | reverse complement strand
AGCTTTTAGTAAAAAGATGAGGATAAAAATTTCATGTTTATAAGCCTGTTTATCCACACATAAAGATAAACAGGCTACACGGACATGCGCAAGAGTATTGATGGATTAATGGCAATCGTCCGGGACGTCTATGAATTAGATCCTTACAGCAATTCCCTGTTCCTTTTCTGTGGCAGACGCTGTGACCGGATTAAAGCGCTGCATTTCGAAAAAGATGGATTCTGTCTCTACTATAAACGTTTGGATAACGGGCGGTTCCAATGGCCACGGGATTCTTCCGAAGTAAGAAACCTTAGCCGGCAGGAATACCGCTGGCTTCTGGAGGGGCTATCTATTGATCAGCCGAAAGCTATCCGCCCCGCCAGGAAGAAGGATTTCTGATTTTTGTGCAAAAAGGAGAAATTTTTTCTTACCTCTACGGGATGGACAAAATACAGCAGATCAGTTATCCACATAGCAATGAAACTGACGGGAGATCTGGAGGATAAGGAACCCCATTTCTCCGAAATGGTCGTTTGCGTGTGGAAAACACATCGTTATTTATGGGAAATGCCCTGGCGAAACGGTATGTTTTCCACATTTCGTTTTCGTCAAAATGACAGCAGCTATCTGGCAGGAAATTCGCTTTTCTTCTGGATTTCCGGTATAATAGGAACCAGCGAAAAGAAAGGTGGTTTCCCTATGCCGCAGTCAGAAATGGAAGCGCTCCTGTAGCTTCAGAAAGAGACAATTGAATCCTTACGTCAGCTGGTAGACAGCCAGCGCCTTACAATTGAACAGATGACGAAAAGCCATGAGGAACAGACTGCGCAGCTGAACCAGACCATTGCAAATCTCAATGAAACCGTAGAGTATCTGAAGAAAAAGCTGTTTGGGTCTTCCAGCGAAAAAACCAGAAAAGATGAACTTCCCGGACAGATGAATCTGTTCAATGAAGCGGAAACCTTTGCAGATCCTTCCGTACCGGAACCGACTCTGGAGGAAACGGTTGGCGGCTATAACCGTAAGACAAAGAAACAGAAATCCACCCGGGAAGAGATCCTGGCAGGACTGCCTGTGATAGAAGTCCCCTGCACGGTACCGGATGAAGACCGGAACTGCCCTTACTGCAACACTCCGATGGAGGTCATCGGGAAAAAGGTCGTAAGGGAAGAACTCCGGATCATCCCGGCAAAGGTGCAGAGGGTTCAGTATGTCCAGGAGGTGCTTGGCTGCCCGGAATGTAAGAAGGACGGCGTTTCCGTTATTGTTGGCGCCGAAACACCAAGTCCCCTGCTGAAGCACAGCCTGGCATCTCCGTCCACGGTTGCTTACGTCATGTACCAGAAGTATGTGAACAGTGTTCCTCTTTACAGGCAGGAGACTGACTGGAAGCAGCTGGGTGTAAAACTGCAGCGGGCAACGCTGGCGAACTGGGTCATCAAATGCGGCACCGATTATATGGAGCCGGTGTATGAACAGCTTCACCGACATCTGTTGGAGAGGGACATCATCCATGCGGATGAAACGCCCTGCCAGGTGCTGAAGGAGGAAGGGAAAACGGCCCAGTCCAAGTCCTATATGTGGCTGTATGGCTCCGGAAATGATGGGCTGCCGCCGATCCGTCTGTATGATTACCAGCCCAGCCGGGGCGGATATCATGCGGAAGAATTCCTGAAAGGGTTTTCCGGATACCTTACCTGCGATGGATTTAGTGGTTATAATAAACTGAAGGATGTCATCCGCTGCGGCTGCCTTGCCCATATGAGACGGTACTGGCATGATGCGCTTCCCGGGAAATCGAAGAAATCCCCGGATAAGACTTCAGCAGAGATTGGTTTCGATTACTGCAACCAGTTATTCGAACAGGAAAAGAAGTATGCGGATCTGGATGCCGCCGCCCGGAAAGCAAAGCGTCTCGAGACGGAGCCTGCCATATGGGAGGCTTATTGGTCATGGCTTGAAACGGTGGACGCAGCTGGTGGGAGCCGTCTGGCTAAGGCGGTGACCTATGCGAAAAATCAGAAGCCATATATGGAGAATTACCTGTTAGATGGGCGGTGTTCCATATCGAACAATATCGCAGAAAATATCGCCCGCCCCTATGCAGTAGGGCGGAAAAATTTCCTGTTCCACGATACCGTAAAAGGTGCCCGGGCCAGTTCCATCATTTACAGTTTAGTAGAAACTGCAAAACTCAACAATCTGAACATCTACGCATATCTGGAGACGGTACTGCTCTATATGCCGGACTACAAAAATGAGCCCGAAGGTATAGAAGAGCTGATGCCCTGGTCTGACATGATACAGCAGAGATGCCGGATCAAATCGAAAAGTTGAAGTTGGAGCATTTTACTTCAACTATAGCTGAATATCTGGTGGAAACATAGCCATTATTTTATTGAGCGCTTACATCATAAAGCCCCTGATAAGGTGACAATGATAATTGTAACTGCGAATGATCTTTTAACATGACAGGTCCTCCTTCCTCATATTTCTATTATAATGGAAATAATAAAAAAGCCCAATTCTTTTTTAGAATCAGACTTTTTCAGTGCCCTTATATTTCAAGCCTTTTCCATTATTTACTTCTGTACCTTTGACATCAATACAACCGTCTCAACGTGCGGTGTAACTTTACTTCGCATTAACATTCGCGCACAACTTGGTGCTTTTGTTATTTTTTGCCCCCTTAATACGAATTACAAAAAGTCACACCATTCCGGCGGACTATTTTATAATCTGAGCAAAGAAATATTCAAGAACTCCGTAAAAATATTATATAGCTTTTCCCAATCAATATCAATTTTATAATTCAATAGAAATTCTGGGATATTTCCTAAAAGCAAATTCCAATTTCCTAAGAAGTCTTTGTTGGAAGTTCTTGCAAACAATGAATTGTGCAAAATTTCTAAATAATCATCCTGAATATCGTTCTTGTCATATATTGCATAAAAATCCACAAACGGTAAACAGGAATACCAACCATCTGTGTATTTCGATATTTCATCAAAGCCAATCTTATTTTCTACTATATAGTGTAAATCATCTTTATGAATGTACCCACGCTCAAACGGTGAACACTCTTCATCCTTCTCTCCTTCTGAACCCAAATACTTTATTCCTCTATCTTCAAGTTCGGGTATATATTGATTGTCTGGTGATAATATAGAATAACCATAGTATTCAATTCCATCTAACACCATATTTTTATATACCGATTTCATAACCGTTCGTAAATCTCGCCCTTCGATTGTTTTTCCATAATAGTGAATACTTAATAAATCAGTAATTTGTTTTGTCATTTCCTGTTTACTAAAACATCTATAGCATTCAGGATTGAGTTCCCAGAATCTTATTTTGCAGCCTGGATCTGAAAAATATCCGATTTTGTTTAATTTATCAATATATTCAGTTCCTTTTCCATTTACATAAGATGTCAACAAATGCGCAATTCCATCATCTGAGCGATCCATCAATTCCGTTATTATTTTAAATGATTCATCCTCCCGTATTAGGTCTTTCTTTTCAAATACAATCAATGCTGTATCTATTGTATATACACTATAATCTTTATGATTAAAATACATAGCCCACGCATACGCCAATGATTCAATATCTAAATCTCTTTTTTCATAATTAGCTAACTTCATATATGATGCTGCCATTGTTACCGCACTATATGATCCCTCCTTTCCGGATTCCATAATAATGTCTAAAAGACTGCCTTTTCTAAATCGGTTCTTATCTCCAAAATATCCCAATTCATGCAGTTGATATTCAGCCATACTAAGACTTCTTTCAATACAGAATCTATCAAACTTATATTTTTCTAGTTCTGGCAACAATAAATCTACGCAATTAGTAGCATTATTAATATACTCTACAAAGCAATCATAAAACTTATCTTGTTCACCTCCATGAATCCAAGTGCTTACTAAATAATCAGCCAAAACTTTATCTTTATCAATTGAATGCATATCTTCATCGCATAGTTGATTAATTAAATCATCATACTTTATTACTTTCTCTTTCTTCTCATAGAATGTACAATCCTCATTAATATGCTCAATTAGATTATAAAACTGGCTTTCACTAATATGCCTATTATTTAAATATTGAGCTGCCATTTTTTCAAAATTATTACAGGTTAAATACACCTGCCAAATATAGTCTGAACTAAAGATTTCATTTTCTATATCGCCATGATTATTTATATACACAAGCATTTGAACAATCATACTATCATTGCCGATTAAATCATTTCTGTTAACAATCTGATATAATAATGCAAATGAGTAATATTGATAAATATTCAGTACTCCTTTTCTATCTTCTAAAATAACCTGCAACTGGTTATAAAGACTCTGTATCGAATTATAGTCTCTTGTTGACAGCATAAGCGCTTTGAACTCTGAGAACTCTGAATATTTTTTTAATATCATTTCATAAAATTCATCATCAAAATCGAAAGCCTGCATTCGATCCATATACTCTATGGAACCCTCTAAAATACTTTGTCGTATAGCGGCCTGTGTTTTTTCTTTTCTTTTAGCAAACGTTTTTAATCTAAGTCTTAAATACGTGTTAAGGCTATCATGTATCAATGATATTCGATTCATGACTTTTTTAAACAAGTATTGATGCAAATCAATAAATTCACAAATCGTCTCGTATACTTCCGGTTCTGTAAAAAAGCTCTCCAATTCTTTTTCTGTAAAAAACAGTTCCCAGTTGCAAATATTCCTATTGCATTACTTGGTTTATCGTTATTTATAAATAAACTATCATAGTATTCATTTATTTCTTTAATTGGCTGACTAATATCTACGACTTGCTTCATCTTATAATCTTCTGCAATAAAATATGTTGTTATAGGGTAACCATTCGTTATTTTATATATCTGATTTTGAACTTTATACTCTGTTATATTATGAGCCAATTCTAAGTATAATCGAGTCTCATCATAGGACCAATCCAGTAAATTACTTTTATTCCATGCAATATCATATTTAAGTGGTCTTGAAAGAACTATAACTCTCACACCAACTAATTTATTAATAAACTCAACAAAATCCTGAAGCTGTCTTGGATTATAATTTTCTACATGATCTAATCCATCAATTATTATCAACTTATCTTGGTCTCTTATTGTATTAATTAATTCATCAATAATAACTTTTTTAGCTGTCTTATATACTTTAATTCCTATCTCCAAAATAAAATTATCAAATAAAATTCTTCTATTTCTGTTTGGATCCTGTGAACCAATCCAGAATCGATAAACAATCGCTTCTGGATACTTATCACAAATCTCATTCACAAAATGACTTTTACCAACACCTGGTTTTCCCTCAATATAAGTAATATCATGCGGAAAATCATTTGGAACATTTCGAAGTAAAATTGTTTGATTTTCCAAATCAATTGACATATCTATAACATCAGGAAGTTTGCCTTCGTCAATTTCAAATATAGCATTTTCAACACATTCATCTGCTAAATGTATAATTTGAAGCTCTCTTGCTTCAGAATTGAACATATTATCAAGTTTATCTGCAATTTGTTTAGGCGTAAGAGGAATAATAATTATATTCTCCTTCTTTGTACATGCAAATCCCATAAATTCATCATCCGTTTCAATTAATGTGGAATTAACAATAAGTATATTATTATCCTCTATATCAAAAGAATTTTTATTTCCATTGATTCTTAAAACATTGTCATCAATTTTTATATCATTTTCAGATACATTAGGATAATTTTTAACTTGGATACGATATGCTTCTTTTTTACAATCATTCGTTATAACATCTTTCAAATAAATATCGTCAAAGTTTTTTGTATCTATCGCTTCGACAATTATTTTTCCAATATTTCTTTCTGTATCCATTATCCCTAAAAACAAAATAAAAACACTCTGTTGATATGTATATCCCTTTAATGAATTTCTTGCCACTTCTCCCATAAAAGTCCACTCCTTCAATCCACATAAATCCATCAAATATTATATCGACAAATACTACTTATTATTATATCACATAATAAAAAAGCCGGTAAGCAAATCACTGCGATTCACCTACCGGTAATGAATTCGTCCTTATACCCCCACTGCAATATCATCTAAATAAAATCTTCCAGAGCAAATAAATCATATGCTCTAAGCTATTTTATAAGGTATTACCTCCGGATCTATTTCTTTGCAGGCATCTGCCATAGCAATAACAGCATCGAAAACAAGTATTCCTATGCCAGATTGTAAATACATATCTTTTGTTCTTTCGCAAACCTCTCCTCCAATCAATAATAATCAATATCTATTTATTAATACAGTATCTTCCCTCTTTTACATGTAAGTTCATAGCAACAAAATGTACTCCTACTTGCCTACATTTATCTACAAGCCTTCCATAATTCGAAGAAAGATTAATTCGTATTCTTTTCAAGGTCGGTCCTAACCCAATAATAAAGTAATATACATTGATATTATCTGCAGCTAACCCAGACAATTTATCCAACTGCTCCAGCATATGAGAAGAATAATTAACCGGATACTCCGCATCCACAGAAAATGCAAGCACAGATTTAATTTCAATAAGAGTCTTAGTATCCTCAATATATAAATCACTCTTATATCCTTGTATGTTTCTCTCATGCAATATGTTTTTTCGTTTTCCTAAAAACGCGAAGATTTTTCTAGGCAGTTCATACTCTACTACCCGATTTAAGTAGCTGAAGTTTAACAACATCAAAGAATTCCTATACTTAACTGCCTCCACTTTATACTTAAATTTAGACTTTGAGTCTGTATTCTCGCTAAGCAAGACCATCTTTCCTTTTATACTATATACTTTTTCAAATTTAAAATTTGATGGCATATAGCATAAAACATCCTCACCATCTATATTCACCCAACAGTGAAATCGATACTTATCTTCTCTACTAAATACTCCCTCCTTAACAATCACTGGATAATTTATGTTTTCCTTCAAATCATTTTCACCTCTAATATATGTACATTTTCGACTTTGTTTGATATAATATTATAGGAATTTTATCACATTTTGCACAAAACATAAACCACAACAAAATGATTCTGTAATCTGCGCAGAGAAATGCAATAAACAATCAAGGAGGAATATCATGATAAACACATTAAATGATTTTATTCAGGAATACAAAAAGATTGTAGCTATGGGTTGGATCAAAACACACCGTTCTGGTCCTACAGGAATCGGCAAAACTCTCGAAGATTTACTCGGTATAACTGAGAATAATATTGACGGTCCTGATTTTGGAGATTATGAGCTCAAATCTTGCCGTCTCAATTCAAACAGCATGCTTACCATGTTCACAAAAACGCCACAGCCTAAAGGCGCCGCAAGTACCCTCAGAGAAACCTTCGGTTATTCAAGTGATGCCTATGACAATAATGAAAAGGTTTTACATGCTACCCTTTCTGCTGATAGATATGTATCCATTGCTGATACCGGCCATAAACTGCTTGTGGTCTGTGATGACTCTAAAATATCAATTGTTGCAGAGGACAAAAAGATCTATGCCTACTGGACAAGAGAAGAATTAAAGAAAGCATTTGAGAAAAAATATAAAAATAAGTTTGTTTATGCAAAAGCTCTTTCTCAAGGTGCGGGCTCATCTGAACAGTTTAAATTTACTGAAGCCTATGAAGTATCAGGTTTTGATTACGATGCCTTTGTTTCTTTACTTGAACAAGGAAAGATTTATATTGACTTAAGAATAGGTCAGTATCATGGTGGTGCAAAAAATGGTCAAACTCATGATCATGGAACTGGCTTCCGTATCAAAGAAATCGATCACCCACTTCTCTTCAAAACAAATAAGAAAATTGTATAGGAGGATCTATGGCTGAGAAAAAGATAAAAATATCCGGCGATTTAACTTCTGACGATAAGTTCAAATCAGAATTATCAAAAATACGCGATAAGGGATTTATTAAGTCACACCGCTCTGGTGATACGGGTGTTGGAAAAACCTTAGAAGATGAACTTGGAGTTGAAGAAAATTCCATTCAGGCCTCTGATATTGGAGATGTTGAATTAAAAGCAAACCGCGTAGGATCAAACAGCAAAATAACACTATTTACAAAGTCGCCAAATAAGCGGGGCGTAAACAACAAAGTATTACGTAAAAAGTATGGTTATAAAACTGAAGAATCTTTAGAGCTTAACGAAAATATCAATGTACTACATACAACAGTCAACGGTGTTGATTTTAACACGTTAAATGGTAAACCTTTTATGAAGCTCACTGCAGTTGACGATAGGCTTTATCTTGAGCATGCCGAAGATGGTATTTTAGAAGATGTTTACTGGGATGAAGAACAATTAAAAAAAGCCTTCAACAAAAAATACCCGGCTCAAAAAATGTATCATGTACAAGCCGAAAGCAAACTAGAAGATGGTGAAGAATCTTTTCATTTTACTGAAGCATACAGCTTAGAAGATTTCAGTGCTGATAAGATGTTAGATAGCTTACGTACCGGCGATTTAGAAATGGACATTAGACTCGGCGTATATGCTTCCGGCAAAAACAAAGGCAAAGCTCATGATAATGGGACCGCAATACGAGTATCGCCAAACAAATTAGACAATTGTTTTAATAAAAAGAATAAACTTATTTAAAATAACCAAGAGCTGCAGAATATACATATTGTAATTCTACAGCTCTTTCTTGATAGTATTATTTATTTTTTCTCAATACAACTATATGCTCCATTGTCATAGTAGTCACTGTTTTTCCCTGCTCATTAGTAGGCGAATTAACAGAAGGCATAACCTTATTCGGAATATTTCTGTCTATTGTATAAACAGTTTCCATTCCATATTCCTCTGCCAATTCCGAAATAATTACATCTGTTTGAAGAAGAATATTTTTCACTGTTCGATTACCTACAACCCAGAAATGATAACCTCCCTTTTTAGTCTTCTGTGCAGAACTCTTTATAGCCAAATTCAAGTCCTCATAAAAACTATACACATCTCCTGCCCTTTCAAGATCTGCATCTTTAATCTTATCTAAGGCTGCCCTTAAAGTCTCGCTTTTTAAATCGAGCTCAAATCCATTACGGTATTTTTTACCGCCCATCAACGATTTGTCGACACCCATAATCTCTTTTTCTGTAAGATTACCCAGATTAATCCATTGCAAAGATAATCTACTGTATTCTCCATAAGCAACCGTTGTTCGGCTATCACCATAAGGAGGCGATGTTATAATCAAATCGTAGGTATCATCCGGAACATCGTCCAAGGTACATGCACTGTTTCTAAAAATTGATACATCTGGAAGTGGTCCATTTTCATTTAGCTTTGCAACAAACTCTTCCATTTTTTCAACGTTTCTAGATAAGATTCTCTCAAACTCCCCATAAACGTCTGGCCTAAAAGCTAATACTTTCGGAGCCTGCATTCTAAACATCTTAAACTCGCCGTTTCTTCTATTCGATACTAATCTAATAGACTCACTCATTGCAACAAAAATGAAATCCCTAATATCTGTATCTGCTACCTTCTCTATTGTCGCTTTTTCTATCGCAAGCTCTAAAATCACTCTGGGTCTAAACCAATATCCGATATTTTTGAATTCAGGAATTTCAATATCAATTTTTTTTTCGTTGCAATACTGCTTCAAATATTGTGGTGCCGAATCCCCCCAGCCCTTTTTACCCGATATATCAAACCCTAAATCTATTTCAATATAAGAATCAACCGCTTCCAGAAGTTCTTTATTTTTTTCTAGATTATCGGTAATACATTTCTTAACTTTTTCAACTTCCTGCTTTAATTTCTTACAATCTAAAGGCGTTGATTTAACTTTTGTTAAAAGCAACGCTAATGGATTAATGTCATTACCAGCTACTGTCGGAACTCCATTAATCATGCCTTCAACCACCACAGTTCCCGAGCCCGAAAATGGATCTAACAAAGCTGTAACAGGTTGTATCCCTCTTACAAGATTGATAATATTTCTGCTAATAGGACAAACCATAACTGCTGGATAGTTATGCAAGCCATGCGTATATTCTTTAGTATCGTCTTCCTTAAAATCCCAATAATCTAATGGTAATTTCTTTAACTCTTCGATTAACTTATTATCTTCTTTGGTCTTCAATTCTTGAACCTCCAGTTTTGTTTTCTTTTTTGGTTCTGGCTTTTTATAACCACCCTCATGCGTTTTAACCTCAACTGTGCATATTGTGTCATTATGCCAGCCGCCATGAGGTACCAAAAGAATTCGTTCTATCTCAAATCCATATTTGTATCCTATTCCACCACTGTTCCAACCAAAGGTAATAACCTTCCCGCCAATTTTCACAATACGAGAAATTTCCCTTTTATGGTTTCCCCAGAAAGAAGCCTTTGTTGTATCCCAAGTAACATTATATCCAACATCGTTATAACACTCACTGACCTGCCTTGGCGAATATGGAGGATCATAAAGAACTCCATCCACAGAATTATCCTCAAAGATTTTCATAAAATCTAAGGCATCTAAATGATAATCCGTATCATATTCCATGCTCAGGTCATTAGTTACTGTTGCAACTTTGTTTCTATTTGCAAAAGGATCAATCCAATACTTTGTCAAATCAACCTCTTCTGAAATCAATTTTTTTATGGGTAATATTTCAAAGGTATTCTTATTAGGCATTGACCAAATACGCTCAATTCTAATTCCGGACGTATCATTTACCCTCTTGCTCATTTATTCTCCCCCCGATCACCGGAAGGTTTCAAAACAAGCGAATTATTTTTTTTATCATAAAATATATCAAATGTTGTACTGCCCTTTTCCACATTCATATTTGTCAATATACTCTTTGGGAGTCTGATACGCATATCTTTCTGAACCACATAAGTATCAAGATATATTAGTTTGTCGTTCATCTTTTCCTCCTTAGTCTGATTTTAGACTAATTTTAGCACAGATACAGTCTATTTTCAACCTGATTATCAAATCATCTTATGCGAAAAGAAGATGTATTTCTCTTTAGGAACACACCTTCTTCAACAATTATTCTTCGTAACACATTTGTTTTCTTGAACAGTTCTTGCACTTTTGTTTCTCGCAAGATTTATTCTTTATCTTCCCCTCTAAAACAGCATCACAGGCATCCTCAATCATCTCTGTGGTCTTAGCCAGCTTTTCTTCAACAACAGCTCTCGATGAAATGACATTGTTTCCCTCAATATCTACTATTTCCATACTGTCAGCATTTTCGCCCTTCAACTGTTTGTAACCTAATGCATATATTTCCAATTGCAGTCATATTGTTCGTGACTCCACAATTTTCTTACATCAACTTCTTCAAGTCTCCCTTATTTAATCGTTGACACTATTCCACCTTCTCTCTTTTTTATCACAGACTCGGCTTTAACAGAGGGGTAGTATTATCCGCGCACAGCTTCTACACCCATACTATTCCGGCGCACAGGAGTTGTTCTCGCAAAGTTACTACCCCCCTCTTGCAAAATCAGAGTTCCATATACATTTTCCCCTGCTAAAAACACAGGTACATATTATTCAAAGAATCCCGCTAACCCGCGTAAAATCAAGGTTTCTTCGATAGCAAGCACACTGTCTCCACATGCACAGTCTCACAAAATTGATCCACTGCCGTCATTTTTTCAACCGTATACCCTCTCTGCTGTATCAACTCTAAATCCCGCGCCAAGCTTGTCATTTTACATGAAATATATACGATACGATCCACTCCATAATCCAAGATCTTCGGCAATGCCTTCGGATGGATTCCATCTCTTGGCGGATCTAATATGATCACATCCGGTTTCTCCTTTATATCATCAAGCACTTTAAACACATCCCCGGCAATAAACTCACAATTAGAAAGCCCGTTCCTTGCCGCATTCTCTTTTGCCGCTTCCACTGCTTCTTCTACAATTTCTACGCCAATCACTTTTTTCGCTACAGGGGCAAGCACCTGACTGATCGTTCCTGTGCCGCTAAACAGATCAAACACCGTCAGATCACGGATATCTCCTATATATTCGCGCACTGTTTCATACAACACTTCCGCACCTTTTGTATTTGGCTGAAAAAAAGAGAACGGTGTGATCTTAAATTCTAATCCAAGCAGTTTTTCATAAAAGAAATCCTGTCCGTATAATATCTGTGTCTCATCGCTTTTTACAACATCCGATAAAGAATCATTTAAAATGTGAAGAATTCCTACGATCTTTCCTTCAAGCGGAAGCTGCAAGAGCTGTTCTGTCAATTCTGATAAATCATGCTTTTCCTGCGTTGTTGTAACAAGATTCACAAGAATCTCTCCTGTCGTATCTCCCCGTCTCAAAAGCAAATGTCTTAAATATCCAACGTGCTGCATCTTTTTATAATAACTGATTTTCCGTTCCTGAAAATACTTCAATACGCACATCAAAATCTTATTCATATCTTCATGTACCAGTTTACAATCAGATGCCGTCAGTACATCATAAGTGCTTCCCTTTTTATGTAACCCCAATGACAAAGGACCGTCTTTATACTCGTCTCCGAATGAAAATTCCATTTTATTTCTGTATGCGAATTCTTTCGGACTTTCCTTCACGCCTTCAAACAAATATTCACCGTCCACAGCTTCATCCATAATTCTTCGGATCTGTCCCTCTTTCATTTTCATCTGTTCTTCATATGACATTGTCTGATACATACATCCGCCACATGACGGGAAAATACTGCATACCGGTTTCCTTGTTTCAAGGGGAGATTTTTCCAAAATTTCCAACAGTCTGCCTTCTGCATTCCCTCTTTTAAATTTATTTATAATAAATCGCACTTTTTGCCCCGGAATTGCATTTTTTACAGTTACATAGCGCGAATCTTTCTCATCTTCTTCGACTTTCACAAGTCCTTTATTCGGAAAATCAACTCTTTCAATTATCCCTTCAAAAATCTGCCCTTTCTTCATAAGCTTTTCCTTTCATAAATAACTTTTATGTTAATCTTCATTCATATATCACATTACAGAGCAGACGCTCTTTTCAACAAAACAGGCAGGGCGTGGTTTCATTCACGCTCTGCCTGTATATTCTGTTTTATTTCCGCAACAATTCTCTACACCTGATCGTCTTCGCTGAAATAATCATCAAAGTCATCGTCAAAATCATCTTCAAATTCTTCTAAATAATCCGGTGTGAAGAAACGATATACTGCGTAAGCGATTCCTGCAACTGCTGCCACTGCTCCGATAATTGCCAATACCCACATCACTTTATTTTTCTGACTTTCCGCCTCTTTTTTATGCAGCAGATCATTCAGTTTTGTCTCGGCGATAAATTCTTCTACTTTGCTCATAATCCACGTCCTTTCTCTGTTCTAAAAACAGTCTTTATTTTCTCAATATTATAACACTAACCGCCTTATATTACTACTGATTTTGAGCAAATTCTAAATACTTTCTAAATGCCTACTTTCTAAACGCACTTTCCCGGTATTAACGATAATTTTAACATCTTCGCTTTTTTCGTTTCCCGACAATGTATAAAATACAGACAGATGCTGACATCATTAAAGCCGTTTGTATCATATGTACATTACTGTCTCCGGTTTTTACCGTAATCTCCTCTTTTTCCAGAATCGATACTGTCTGTTCCTGATTTCTCAAATCTCGATGTGCATCAATCAAACAATCACCGAGATACAATACTTCAAAAACTACAATTCTTTTCCCCGGAAATTTTCTTGAATCAACATCAAATTCCATTGTAATCCCATCTTTTGCATCTTTCCCCTTAAATGTTTTTTCGGATGTTATCGGTTTTCCGTCCTGAAGCAGTTCTTTTCCTGTATCGGCATCCATCAATATTCCTTTCATCGTATAAGATGCATTTGTTTCCATATATTTAAACTTTACTGTATCGCAGATAATATGTTCCTCTCCTGCAATAATTGCCTTTGCCTTACTTTCTTTCCAAAAAGCGTGTGTATCCGCAATACGCGTATGATCGTTTTTTATCTCCAAATTTTTTTCTCGTTCTCCTTCTATCATTCCGTCATCCGTAATCTGAAACTCCCAAACTTCATCGGTTTTCATATATCCGGTCAAAGGTTCAGACTCATAAAGGCAATAGCTTCCCGGACGCAAATAGGAAAGATGTATTTCCCCATTTTCATCTGTCACATATGTTGTTTCTTTTTCTTGCTCTTCCTCCTCTTCACCTGACTCTTTGTTTACTTCCGATATTTTTTCCTGTAGTTCAAATTTCACACCTGAAAGAGCTTTCTTTGTTTCTCCATCAATCTTTCGGATAACTACGGATGTCGGCTGATTCAAAATTTCCGCCTCTTTTGTCACAACCGGTACGTCCTGACCCTCATATTCTAATACTATCCGGATACTCTTTTCAGGAAGAATATAGCCCTCTGCCTGTTTTGTCTCTATTATCTCATACGCGCCCAGATATAGCTCATTCGATCGGGCATTCCCGCTTTCATCTGTCACTAAGGTTTCGACTAATGTTCCCTTTTTCACACGGACAGTTCCGTCGGGAGTACATATATCTTCAGACGCCTTTATCTCAAATTCTACTCCCGGAATTCCTTTTCCTGTTACTGAATCATTTTTCTGAATATGAATGCATCCCTTTGCCGGTCTGTCTTTAGATTCAACGATAAAAGGCTGCTCCCAGTCATGATTTTCTATAATTATAAACGGAATCAACTTTTTCTCTATAAGATAACCTTGCGGAGCTTCCACCTCTTGAAAATAATAATTTCCTACGGGAAGTTTCTCCGGCAAAACAAAACTTCCGTTTTCATCCGTTCTAAATATATCGCAAACCGATTCGTTCGGATAATGTGTCGTCATCGTGATCGGTTTTTTATCTTTATCCAAAAGCCGAAACGCCGCACCTGCAATCGGAATTATTTTTTCTGTCTCACTGTCCTTTTTCACAAGCTTTACCGGAGAAAATATTTTCTTATTTTCTAATATGTAATATAGCGTTTTCGCGTCTTCTTCTATTGTAATCTCAAAATCTCCTACCGGAGTCAACCCTTCCGGCGCCTTTTTTTCGCTCACAATATATGTATCATATACAAGACCTCCTTTCTGCTGTTCTTCTCCTTGTCGGAATGTTGACGCATATCCGTTTTCATCTGTTACAATTTCACACTGCCAGCCTGTTGTTTTTGATGTGATTGTAAAAACAATTCCCTCCAAAGGTACTTTTTGTTCGCCCTGCTCTGATTCTTCCTCTTTATCTTCACGAAATTTTACAATCTGCAGATTACCTCTGATGATCTGATCAGGTATTGTAGGACATTGAAAAATTGTATCTATCTGTCCTGTGCCTTCTTCCCTAACCGTTTCTATAAAAATTTCATTGTTGAGCAAATATCCTTCAGGAGCTTTTATTTCCTGAAATGTAACAGTTCCAAGCGGAAGAACGACTTCTCCTTCCGTGTTTTTATAAAACGGATCTCCACTGACTTTTTGTTCTTCTTTCATTCTTATTCTTCCTTCTGAATCCGTTTTCATAATCCATTCTCTGACCGGTGTTACTCCTGAATCTGCCGGATTTTTTTCATAATATCCGGAATAATACTTAATGGAAAATTGAGCATCTTCCAATGTTGCCGCTCCTTGAGCTTCTGATTGATCTGTTTCTTTATCTTTTTTCCGTAAAATCAGATCTATCGGATAATACTGCGCCTGATCTGTGCACTTATATGTACATACTTTGTTTTCATCTATTCGGATAGATTGCGGCTTAAATTGTATAGCATGTCCCGCCGGAGCTTTTAACTCCCTGATATCATAATTTCCGATCGGAATATTCTCTTTTTTTGCATAACCTGATTCATCTGTTGTCAACTCCCATAAAAGTTTATCTTTCCCACTTTCATAAATGCCAAATACCGCTCCTGCAAGAGAATAGCATGTGTTCCCTTTTGTCCATTCCGGATGATCAGAATCCTTATAAATCTCAATAGAACCGACTCTGTCTTTTCCACTTCCTCCCATTGTCTGCCCGTCAGAATTTAAATTAAATAAAAACGCATAAAACGATTCCGGAGGATTCGGCATATTTTCTATATTTTTTGCTTTCTGTTTTAAATTTTCAATCACCTGCTGACTTAATCCGACAAACGCTTCATCTGTTCCCATATAAAGATATGACAAAATACAGTGACTCATACAATATTCATCATTTACAGAATAGTTTTCTCCAATACCTATTGCTCCATATTTTGCCCTGTACAATTCGTATCCGGGACCGCCATATGCATAATACAATCCTTTTCTCACAGCTCCTTCGGTTAATGCATGTGTTTCATATGAACCTGAATTTGGAGTATCTTTCAGCGGTTCAAGACAATAAGCAGGTTTTCCGTTCACATCAAAATAATTTGTACTGTAATTTCCATAATATATTTTCTCGCCTACAGTCAATTCTATTTTTGATCCTTCTGAAATTGCAGCCGCCTCTTTGAACATTTTATCTGACTTTGTCAATGCTTCCGGCGATATATCCGGTGCAATCCCTGAAGCTGTCAAGATCATTCCTTTGGATGCCACATTTTCTTCATCTTCAGCTGATTCTAGAGAAAATGTCATTGTTTCCATATCCAACACTGCTTGCTTTTGACTTTCCGTTACAGACGATTCTTCTAAAAAGTTTTTTTTGCAAAGGTTTTCATTTGCAAAGACCTGATCCATAATGAACAGATTCACAAAAATCATTCCTAAAAGAAAACAAAAACCGATTTTCATCCATTGTCTCATGCCATCATCCTCCCTGTCTGTACAGTCGATCCAACTCGCAGTTTGCCTGAACCTCTGTCATACAAATACACATGATTGCTCAATACATCTTCCTCTTCAACCTGCGTAATATTAATTTCTCTTACCATCTCATCCAGCTTGCTGCATACAAGAATTTCTGAATATGGCACAATGATCACTTCATGTACGCTGCTTGGTAAAATATAATAATCGTTCTTCAAGATCTGACCGATCATCTCAAGCACATTTGGATAGGCAATACATGCTGCCCCATAATTTTTGAATTTATTTGATAAAACATACATTTGATCATAATCTTTTTTCTTTTCCAAAAGAAGATTTCCTTCCTTGTATCCCACATTTCCTAAAAGAACTTTCAATGCATGATTCATCGTGACGAATTCTGCCGGAAGCAGATTTTTTACATTTTTCACCGCGTCTTCCCATAATGTTTCTGCCTGCACCTTCCAACTGTCTGCATGGCTGCTGTTAACAACCATTGCCGCTGTTCCTTCTTCAGACACATCAACAAGAACATAAAAAACAATAGACAGATCAAGAAACGCTAAATGGGGAACGGTTCTTAAAAATTTTCGATTTTTTGCCGTGTTGATCACTTTAAATACAATCCGGTTTCTGACCCCTTCATAATCCCGAAAAGATTCACAATCCCACGGTTTTTCCTGTTTTATTTCTTCATAAAGCTGCTTGATATCATCTACAATCTGTTCTATCTTTCTACCCGCCACATAGCTTTCGTAATACTCTTCGAGATAGATTGTCGGAGAAATATTGATCCCGGGCATTTCAATCAAAATACCCTTTCTCTCTTTCCCATTATTTTTCATTGCCGTATATAAGCTTGCACGAACGCCCCCTTTCATCTTTTTGTTCATCATCTTTTCTACCGCATCTGCAAATTCAATATAAGTCATATAACTCCTTCCTTTTTATGCGGTTCAATTTGAATTAAATGAGAAATCCGGTACGAACTGTACCTTGAAATACATTGATAATTTGAAAAATATTATGTGCTCTTGATTATAGAGAATCAAAAAAGAAAATGCAACATGTAATATTGCACAAAAAAGATCCCGCCCTCAGACGGAATCTTTTTATATAATTTCAAAACACTATATAGACACAAAATCTAAAATATCGCTTTGATTAAACTCTTGACAAATACTCTCCTGTACGAGTATCAATCTTCAGAACATCTCCCTGCTCAACAAAAAGCGGAACCATAACCGTAGCGCCTGTTTCTACAACAGCCGGTTTCGTTGCTCCCTGTGCAGTATCGCCCTTAAATCCCGGCTCTGTTTCTGTAATTTCCAGCTCGACAAAAAGCGGCGGTTCAACAGAAAATACATTTCCATTATGCGAACAGATCTTAACTGTCTCATTCTCTTTCACAAATTTCAAAGCATCTCCTACGACATCCGCATTCAAAGCGATCTGATCATATGTCTCAACATCCATAAAGTTGTACAAATCACCGTCCTGATACAGATACTGCATGTCCTTTCTGTCAATATGAGCTTTCGGGAATTTCTCCGTCGGACGGAATGTTCTCTCTACCGCACCGCCACTGATAATATTTTTTAATTTTGTTCTTACGAAAGCTGCACCTTTTCCCGGTTTTACATGCTGGAACTCCAAAATCTGGTAAATATTTCCATCAATTTCCACAGTAATTCCGTTCTTAAAATCTCCTGCTGAAATCATTTATCTTCCTCCTTCAAAATCGTTCACTATTTTAGCACTCCATTTAATAATTCTATACTAATTTCTTTTATTTTTCAATCTTTTTTTATAGAAATGAAGAACGATCTTCTCAAGATACCTCTTAAGAACAATCTGAATCTCTTCTTTTGGATCGATCGGCCTCACAAGAATATTATGTATTCCTGTTCTTTTCGCTCCCCAGACATCTGTAAACAGTTGATCTCCGACAAAAAATGTATTTGTTTTATCAGTTCCCATAATCTTCATCGCTTTCTCATAATTTTTCGTTGAAGGTTTATGCGCATTATAAATATAATTTGTCCGAATCTCCTGATTGAACATTTTTACCCGTTCTTCTTGATTATTAGAAATGAGACAGGAGGAAAATCCAATCTCTTTCAATCTCCGAAACAGTTTTTTTGCTCTGTCATCTGCCGGTGCACCGTGAGGTACAAGAGTATTATCTATATCAAAAATCACTCCTCGATATCCCTCTTCATACAATTTTTCAAATGGGATTACATATGTAGATACCACATATTCATCCGGAAAAAATCTTTCAAACATTATTTCTCTTCCAACTCCATCAGTCTTGTAATCAGTTCTTCGCAGATCTGCAATATCGTTTTTCCATCCGTGCGAATCACAACATCTGCCGCATCTTCATACTTCTCTTTTCTTTTTTCCATCAACTGTGCAATAAACTCCACACTTTTATTTTCTTTTAAAAGCGGGCGGTCATTACTGTCTTTTACGCGTTCATAAATTGTTTCCGGGCTGGCAGTCAATAAAACAACCTTTCCGTTTTTCTTCATTTCAACGACATTTTCACTGCGAAGCGCTACTCCGCCCCCACAAGAAATAATACAATTTCTGCCTGTCTGAAGTTCCTTTAATAATTCCGTCTCAAGATTGCGGAAATATTCTTCCCCATATGTTGCGAAAATATCCGGAATGCTCATTTCCTCCCTCTCGGCAATTTCCTGATCCATCTCCACAAGTTTCATATCAAACATCGTGCTGAGATAATCTGAAATCGTAGACTTTCCCGCTCCCATAAATCCGATTAATACAATATTATACGGAAACAGCTTTCTTGCCTGAATTCTTTTGCTGTTCCGCAAAATCCGCTGGAATACATCATGGATTTCTTCCTGATATTTATTTCCCTGTAACTTTTCTTCCAACCTTTTTTCCTGCTTTTCCTCTTGCGCAGGCTGCAAAATCGGCATCCCGTATGTTTCTTTATATGACATTATCTTTTCGATGATTCCATTTCGCTCTACAAGCGCATCTATAAGCTTATCATCACACATCGCAAGCTGTTCACGATACATTTCCAGATCGTTCATCTTTACCCTCCACATTTCACTCAAACTTACAAATCTAACACATTATATCAATTCCATAGAAACATGACAAGGGATTTTACAAATACAGCCTGTGCAAATTTTCCGAAAATCAAAGGAACTGCCCTCAATATAATTTTCCAAACAAGCGGATCATCTATTTCTTTTGAACCGCGTCCCACACATTATCTTTAAACATTTCCCATGCATCTTCGTTTTCTACAAAATATTTCGGACAATTTTTTCCTGTAACGTCGTAATGGCGAATAATCTGATCTTCTTTCAAATCAAATTTGACACAAAGCCATGCTGTAAGCTGTACAAGAGAACGGTATGTCGCATCAGTAAACTTTCCTGTTTCATCAGGGTGACAGACTTCAATCGATACTGTATCTGCATTTCGCTCATTCGATGCATAAGCGATCTCCCATGTCGGTACACATTGTATGATCTCTCCATCCAATCCGACAATAAAATTACTGCTTGCTTCCGTCTGCCCGGAATATTGAAGGCCATTAAAATAATCTCTGTTATCCTGAGCCGTACTTCCCGGATTTGCAGTATAATGAATAACAACGCCTTTTACTCCTTCGCTCTCGATTCCGGGCCTTGAATAGGGATTTACATCCAAAAGCTGTACATCAATATCCGGCTGTGAAGCATCTGTTTCTACAAACTGATTTCTCTCTCCGATACAGGAGCGCACAACTAATATAATCGTCAGAATAAGAAGCACTGCAAGTCCTGCAACTGCCGTTATTCTGATTCTTTTCTTTTTCATCTTCTGCTTTAACGAATTCGATTTTACAGAACGGCTTTTCTTTGTACTTGATCTTCCGGTATTATGTCCCGATGCATTTCTGTTTTTCGATACTTTTCTTCTGTTTTTTTTATAAAGACTCATTTCTTTGCCTCTGTTCTATGTATCTTTTGCTTTTTGATCTGCTGATATGATGAATCCCCGAAAGTGACAAAAAGCACATTCCGGGATTATAAGCGGTGACAAAGTCTTGGGCAAGCCCGGACTTTGGCTCGTCGCCGTTATAAAAACAAATGCCTGTCAGAACTTCAACAGGCATTTGTTTAATCACGTTTTCTATTTACTTTAATTCCCATCGTCACACAAACCGTTTTTCTGTTATGTAATGATGCTGATTTTCTTTATTCGTCTACGCTATAGTTTGGCGCTTCTTTTGTGATATGAATATCATGCGGATGACTTTCTTTAAGAGATGCTGCTGAAATCTTAATAAATCTTCCGTTTGATTTAAGTTCTTCGATCGTATGTGTTCCGCAATATCCCATACCTGAACGAAGTCCTCCCATAAGCTGGAATACAGTATCCTCAACCGTTCCCTTATAAGCTACACGGCCTTCTACACCTTCCGGAACGAGCTTCTTTGCATTTTCCTGGAAATAACGGTCTTTGCTTCCGTTTTCCATAGCAGCGATTGAACCCATTCCACGGTATACTTTATATTTTCTTCCCTGATAAAGTTCAAATGTTCCAGGACTTTCATCACATCCCGCAAAAATACTTCCCATCATACATACGTTTGCTCCTGCGGCGATTGCTTTCGTCATGTCTCCTGAATATTTGATGCCTCCGTCTGCAATAATCGGCACACCGTATTCTTTTGCAACATTATAGCAGTCCATTACCGCAGTAATCTGCGGCACACCAATTCCGGCAACAACACGAGTCGTACAGATAGATCCCGGTCCGATACCGACTTTCACCGCATCAACTCCGGCTTCAATTAATGCTTTCGCAGCTTCTCCTGTCGCCACATTACCGGCAATTACCTGAAGATCCGGATATTTTTCCTTCACCATACGAACAGTACGAAGAACATTTGCAGAATGACCATGCGCAGAATCCATAACGATAACATCTACTTTTGCCTTTACCAGAGCATCTACTCGCTCAAGACAATTTGCTGTAATTCCGATTGCCGCTCCACAGAGAAGACGTCCCTGCGAATCTTTTGCAGACAACGGATACTTGATCTGTTTCTCAATATCTTTGATTGTGATCAATCCTGTCAGATTTCCCTCATCATCCACAATCGGAAGTTTTTCTTTTCTTGCCTTTGCAAGAACTCTCTTTGCTTCTTCAAGAGTAATTCCTTCTTTTGCTGTAATCAATCCTTCGGAAGTCATAGATTCTTTAATTTTTTTAGAAAAATCCTCTTCAAATTTTAAATCACGATTCGTAATAATACCGACAAGTTTACGCCCTTCTGTTATCGGAACTCCTGAAATACGGAATTTTGCCATTAAATTATTAGCGTCTTCCAAAGTATTCTCCGGTGACAGATAAAATGGATCTGTAATAACCCCGTTTTCAGATCTTTTTACCTTGTCCACCTCTTCCGCCTGAGCTTCAATCGACATATTTTTATGAATAATACCGATGCCGCCCTGACGAGCCATTGCAATCGCCATACGGTGTTCTGTAACCGTATCCATTCCGGCGCTCATCATCGGAATATTAAGTCTTATCTTTTTAGTCAAATATGTTGACAGATCTACTTCATTCGGAATTACCTCTGAATATGCGGGAACTAACAGCACATCATCAAACGTAATACCTTCTCCTATAATCTTTCCCATGTCCTTTGACCTCTCTTTCTACCAATCCATACTAGTAAATGTTATTTGATATACTACAAAAATTCAGAACTGATGTCAACCCTTTCAGAGAATGCTCACGATTTTCAGCATTGATTTATTTTAACCTTTATTTATAAGTTATACTTATATAGTGAATTTCACCATGATTTTTCATAATATATAGAATATATATCACTTTAATATTATACACATTGGAAGTTTTTCTTTCTAAATCAATATTTCTGACAAGCCCGATTTTTGCTTGTCTCTGCCGCAAAAAAAGACAACGCCTTTTCAGACGCTGCCTTCTCTCATTCCGTTTGGAAAATATTCTCTTCTTATTTATATCTCGTTTACATATACCTTCAAAACTACATACAAAGAATCCTCCATCCTACCCTTACGGATACCGTCCTTGCTAAGCATCTAAAACACAGATGCTAACCAACG
>UMGD01006681.1_pt1 | contig 23661 bp, 26 predicted proteins | sample 1965201 | NCBI WGS metagenome assembly UMGD01 (sample SAMEA4836066, study PRJEB28245) | human gut metagenome | biome: gut microbiome; material: fecal sample | place: Denmark | collected 2008 | reverse complement strand
CCCTAACGCATGACGAACTTGCGCAAATCGTTGATTTGCAATCGACCTCTCTCAAAAAACGGCTTGCCGTACAGGAAATAGAGTTGAATATTACAGACGAGGCGAAAAAATTCCTTGCAGATGAAGGATATGAACCGTTATATGGAGCGCGTCCGCTTCGCCGCGTGATTAGAAACTACCTTGAAATTCCGCTTTCGATGAAGATTTTGTCACAGGAATTCGTCAAAGGTGACAAAGTCACAGCCGATTGCGAAAATAACGGAATTATTTTTAAGAAATAAATTTTCATGTTAGAATGATTACGTAGGGCAAGCATATGCCTTCCGCCGTCACACGCAATTTACATAGGAAATTGGACGAAAGGCGGATTGCGAGCAGAGGGCGGACGGTCAAGGCGTTGAGCCTTGCCGGTAGACCTGTTTAACGCGAGCAACCAAGCAGAGGTGTAACTATGATTGACAAAATAATAATGCTATTACTGGCATTTTCATCAGCAGTAATAGCATTGAATTTGTTTAAATCATAGGGTGCATAGGGCTCTTAACAGGTTGCTTAAGTTGTTAAGGGCTCACCCTGCATATTTATTATTTACGATTACGAAATCTTTGTCAAGTGTTATTCGTCAATCAAAGTAAAATCGTCGCCTAGTTCATCTTATGTATGCAGTATATTAAGTTAAAATGCAAAGCTTTATGACAATTACAAGCTGACTCCTTTAAAAGTTTAATATGATAAGTATTCCACAACCGCTTTGGCGAAATTCTTTGCTGATTGGAAGTTTTGTCCGGTTATAAGGTTTCCGTCCTTAATAATATTTACGGCACCGGGTTCATCTTCAATAAAATCAGCCCCCTCATCTATCAAAGCATCCTGCAAAAAGAACGGCGTTAATTCATCTTTTTTATATACCCTTTCTTCTTCGTTTGTAAAGGAAGTAAGTTTACGGCCGCTTACAAACGGAATGCCGTCGGACTTTGCAGGAAGAAATCCGGCAGGGCCATGGCAGATTGCTGCAATTAACTTTCCTTCTTTGTTAAATTGTGTGATAATTTTTCCTAAAGTTTCGCTTTTTGCAAGGTCAAACATCGGCCCGTGCCCGCCCGGAAGAACAATTGCGTCGAACTTGTTATAATCAATTGTATCAAGCGCGTCAGTGTTGTTAAGCGCTTTTTTGGCATCGTTCCAGATAATATCTTCAAAAAGATTTTCGCTTTCAGGGTCAATCGGCGCTATTTCACCAGTCAAAGTTGCAACTTTAACTTCAAAACCGTTTTTAATAAATTCATTATATGGAACTGCAAATTCCTCAAACCAAACGCCTGTTGGTGTTTCCTGTTTATCATTAAATTTGCAGACATTTGTTACAACCATTAAAATTCTTGACGGCTTTTGAGGTTCAACCTCCGCAAGCATCTCTTCTTCAATTGTAATGTTTTCTTCATTTGACATAATTTCCTCCTTTTATTTTAATATTCAGCGCACAATAATTTTTATAAATCCGCTTGTCGGGGAATGTTTACAGTTCTTTCGCATAATGCCCGTGAAAAATTTTTATGTTATGATTGTTTTACAAAAATGAACTTTTTTATTGCTAAAATCGTTATATTTTTGTGTAGACAGGAGATAAGATAATGAGAAAAATTTTATCAGCAATAATGCTGTTTGGAGTTTTATTAATGACAGGTTTGCAGGCGTTTGCGGACGACGCGGCGGAGGCAAAGGCATTTTTCGAAAGTTATGTAAATGCAGCCAACAATTACAGCCCGACAATCGAGCAAATGTACTCACCGAATGCCAAAATAATCCGGCAGGTTGTAAAACCGGACGGCGGACTTGTAGATGTAAAAACAGACACAGCAACTTACATGAAACAGCTTAAACTCGGTCAAGCCGGTGCAAAACTAAGACATTACAAAAACAATTACTCAAACATAACTGTTACAAAAGTCGGCGACGGATATAAAGTCAGTTCGCTTCGCCAGCCTTCCGGTGAAACTTATAAACTAAAGACTTACATGATTGTAAAAAAACAACCAAACGGAAAATGGCTTATCACAGAAGAAATGATGCAGACAAAACAGCAGGTTTTTCTGAAATATGCAAAGTAAATAGGTGAAAAGTGAAAGGTGAGAAGTGAAAAGTCCGTTACGGTTTTAGGAAGTGAGCAGGACGCCAAGATAAGTTTTTTATATATTTCATATATGAATATTATCAAAAATTTACAATAACAGCATACATGAAATGGCCTTTTCACCTTTCACTTCTCACTTTTCACCTATTCCTTTTCACACTCTTAGTAAAACCACAAAAAGGAAAATCCAATGTATGAAAAGTTCAGATTTTTAACCGCCGGCGAAAGCCACGGAAAATGTTTAACCGCAATAATAGAAGGATTACCGTCAGGGTTTAACATAAGCCCTGACTTTATCAACGCCGAACTAAAACGCCGTCAGGGTGGTTACGGCCGCGGCGGCAGAATGAAAATTGAAGCCGACACTGTTGAAATTACATCAGGCGTAAGGTTTGGAAAAACAACAGGTGCGCCTGTTACGCTTGTAATTTACAACAAAGACTTTGAAAACTGGGAAAAAATCATGAGCATTGACCCAGACGACGAAACCGATGAAAAATCTTTTACAAAATACCGCCCGGGACATGCTGATTTTGCTGGTTCTGTCAAATACAACCACAAAGATTTGAGAAATGTTCTTGAACGCTCAAGTGCACGCAAAACCGCAATTGAAACAGCAGTGGGCGCAGTCGCAAAACAGATTTTGGAAGAATTCAATATCCGCGGTTATTCAAGAATTTTGCAAATCGGTATGGCAAAAGAAAAAGAAGATTTTCACACCGAAATCGACAGGGCAAAAGAAGAAGGCGACACGCTCGGCGGAAAGTTTGTTATAATTTACGAAAACATGCCAATCGGGCTTGGCTCATACGTTCACTGGGACAGAATGCTTGACGGACGTATTGCGCAGGCAGTTATGAGCATTCCGGCAGTCAAAACCGTTTCAATCGGCAATCATCATTCCTATAAACTCAAAGGAAGCGATTTTCATGATGAAATGTTTCTCGAAAACGGCAAAATAGTCCGCGAAACCAACAACGCCGGTGGAATTGAAGGCGGAATGACAAACGGTGAAAACTTACAGATTTTTGCTTCAATGAAACCGATTCCTACCTTAAGAAAACCTCTCAGGACAGTTGATGCCGCAACAAGGACAGAAACCGAAGCACATTTTGAACGCTCTGACACCTGTGCGGTTGAAGCCTGCGCGGTTGTTGCAGAAGCACGGATTGCCTGCGTGCTTTTGAACGAAATTCTTCTCAAATACGGCGGCGACAACTTTGACGAGATTATGAAAAATTTTTATAAATAGATATATTATCAACAATGATTTTTTGTGTACAATAATCTTATGAAGAAAAACATAACGCTAATCGGGATGATGGGGTCCGGAAAAACAACAACAGCAAAAGAGTTAAGCAAAATTCTGCCTGAATTTAAGCTTGTCGACATTGATGATGAAATCGAAAAAAGTTCCGGCAAAAAAATTTCAGAAATTTTTCTCAAATACGGCGAGGCTCACTTTAGAGAGCTTGAAACCAATAAAATTAAACAGTTTATACAAAACGACCATCAAATTATTTCAGCAGGCGGCGGCGCGTTCGAAAATCCCGATAATCGCAGAAGGCTTCTTGAAAATTCTTTTGTTTTCTTTTTAAAAGCCTCGCCGCAAACAATTTACGACAGAATTAAAGCAGAATCACACAGGCCGCTTTTGAAAAAAAATTTTTCGGTTGAAAAAATCGCAAATATTCTTTCGCTTCGTGAAAAAAATTACCAGAAAGCAAACCATACCATCGAAACCGATAAGAAAACACCGGAAGATATCGCGAAAGAAATCGCAGGAGTTATCAATGCATAATCTTTGTGTCAAAATCAACGCATGCGAAAAAACTTATCCGATAAGGGTTTCAAATAACGAAATCGCCGGTTTAAAATCTGAAATTCTTGAAATAGTCGGAAAAAACAATTTTTTAGCCGTAATCAGCGAAAAAGTTTATAAACTTTACGGCAAAGCTCTTGATTTTGATAAAAAACGCATTTTCATCCTGAAAGACGGCGAAAAAGAAAAAAATTTCAAAACTTTTGAAAAAATTTTAAATTGCGCACTGAAATTGAAACTTACGCGCAATGATTTTATAATCGCAGTCGGCGGAGGCGTTTGCGGCGACATTGCAGGCTTTGCAGCGTCGGCTTACATGCGCGGAATTCATTTAATCCAGGTTCCGACAACTTTGCTAGCCTGTGTTGACAGCTCTGTCGGCGGCAAAACCGGAATTGACACAAAATCCGGCAAAAACTTAGTCGGCGCGTTCTATCAGCCTGACGCCGTTTTGATAAATACAAACTTTCTAAAAACTCTTGATGACAGGCAATTCAAAACAGGACTCGGCGAGGTTGTAAAATACGCGTTCATTGAAAAAAGCTGCAAATGCGAAGATGAATTCAACCTGATAAATTTCCTTTCTCTCAACAGCGCCAAAATCCTCGAACGTGAAAGCGAAATTCTTGAAGAATTAATCAGGATTTGTGTTTCTCTAAAGATTTCGGTCGTTGAGAAGGATGAGAGAGAAGGCGGGTTTCGAAAAATTCTCAACTTCGGCCACACTTACGCGCATGCGGTTGAAAAACTTACCAATTACAGAAAATACACTCATGGCGAGGCCGTTGTCAAAGGAATTGAATTTGTTTTCGATTACGCTGAGAAAAAGGGCATGATTGTTGAAAGTTACAAATTCATTGCCGAAGATTTGATAAAAAAATTCAATTTCAAAAAAATTCCGGACTTTAACATAAAAAAAATTCTTTCTGCAATGAAAATGGATAAAAAAGCAACCTCCGAAAACCTTGTATTCATACTCCCAGAAGACTACGCTGCCGTCAAAGAATACAAAATTTTTGATGACGAAATTTTAAAATATTTTGGATAAATCTGATTTTTAACACATTATATGCTATAATATGCTTATACTTATAAATTCAATAACCATGCGGCTTATAAAAACATGCAACAAATTTTAAAGTCAAACGTCATAGTCAATACAAGTTGTGCAACAGGTAATGAAATTATGAGTAATTTGGAGGAAAAAGTTAAAGAATGAGAAACATTATGAGAAAAAGCTTTATATTTTTGGGGGTCTTTGTAATCCTTTTTGGATGCATTATTAGAGATAACGTTTTTGCATACACTCCTGTTGAACTGTATGACAATGTTTGGCGGCTTGTTAATACGAAATTCGTCGACCAGACAAACAACGCACAGGACTGGAACAAATGGCGCCATAAATATGACAAACAAATTAAAACAAATGAAGACGCCTACGTTGCAATTAATACAATGATTGCAAGCTTAAACGACCCTTATACAAAATTTTTAGACCCGAAAGAATTTGCTGAAGAAACAAGTTCAATCAAAGGTTCGCTGAAAGGTATCGGAATTCAAATCGGAGTTAAGGACGGCAAATTAATGGTAATTGCGCCGATTGAAGACACTCCTGCAGAAAAAGCAGGACTTCTTGCAGATGACGAAATTCTTGAAATCGATGGCGTTTCTACAAAAGGTATCACCGTTGACAAAGCCGCTGACAAAATCCGCGGTAAAGAAGGAACTCAGGTAACACTTCTTATCAAACGCAAAGATACAGAGCCGAAATCTTACACAATTACACGTGCAGAAATCGAAGTTAAATCAATTTCACAGAAAACACCGTTTGATATGAAAGTGCCGGATGATATCGGCTACATAAGATTAAGCTCTTTCATAAGCAGAAATGCAGCCTCTGAATTCCGTTCAATTCTTGACCAGGGGCAGAATAAAAAAGGTTACATCATCGACCTTCGTTCAAACCCGGGCGGACTTTTAAGCAACGCAATCTACATTTCTGATATGTTCCTTGACGGCGGCACAATTGTTTCAACAGTCGACCGTGACGGATACAAAGAAACTTCACGCGCAGCACGCGGCGTTGTTACAAAAAAACCGGTTGTGGTTTTGATTAACAAAGGTTCAGCCTCAGCCAGCGAAATCTTCTCAGGCGCAATGAAGGACAACCACAGAGCCGTAATCGTCGGTGAACAATCATTCGGAAAAGGCCTTGTTCAGGAAATTAACAAACTTCCCTACGAATCCGGAGTAAACATTACAATCCAGAAGTATCTGACTCCAAACGGAACTGATATTAACAAAAAAGGAATTACACCTGATATTGTCGTTGAATTGAAAGAAGAAGATATTAAAAACAAAAACGATGTCCAGCTTAAAAAAGCAATTGAAGTTTTAAACAGAATGACAACAGGCCAGGAAGTTGCAGCATACTAACCTTTAGAAAAAATAAAAGAAACCGGAAATGATTTAATTTCCGGTTTCTTTTTGATGATTAATATTGACAGAGCCTGCAAATTAGATAAAGTTATCATCTTTCTTGTCAAACATGCTCTTTGACTTGCCAAAGAAGCCGCCAAGAAAACCTTTAATTAAAGTGTCATCTTCGTTTTTCATTTCTGCAAGGTCAAGCTGACTGTTTGCAAGCTGCATACGACCTTCATCTTCGTAAATCAATTTTCCGTTTTTCTCGACACTGACAAGTTTGACTTGCTCATCCACCGGCACGAACTTTGTATCCTTAACAAAAATACTTGCCTTTTTCTCAATTTCTTTAAAATCGATTTCTGCTAAATCAATCTCCGGCAGCTCATTCATTTTACCGGCTGCCATAGCACCCATAGCGGGTTTGTTGTCATCAATGGGGTTAAACGACATAGTAAAATCCTTCCTATACAAATTACTTACTATTTATATACCCATTTACGGCAAAATTATATAAAAACTTAAATGTAATTTCCGGAAATATTAAGTATTAAATCCCCAAAAGGTTATCACTAAAAGGTTTTCGAGATTTTTTACAATTATTAAGTTTTATTAAGAATCATTCAAACAGATTACGGAAATAATCTTTCTCAGAAAGCGCCTTTGCTGTACAGGCTATGCCACTTGCACCATCAGATGTTTTACTATTACAATATCTGTTCACATCTGTTATGTTAGTTCCTTCAGCACCCATCGGCAACAAAATACCTTTGCCGCTTCTGTCCACAAGCTGAAACGTAAACACATCCCAGCCCCAAGCATTGGGTGTTCTGTTTCTGCCGTTAACATCAACTGTTATATAAATGTTAGAACTGCCACGCATGTTCTCAAACATTAAAAGCATTCCGTTTTTTAATACGAATTGACCATCATCCAAAACACCAAAACCCATCGGAGATTTCCGCGAGAAATTAGTATAAGAACCATCATTAATCGCACAATACTTTGTGTTCATACTTGCAAATGAGCTTCCGCAATCATAAAGGACTTCAAAATAGTTTTTTAACTTATTTGCAAAAGACTGCGAAACAGAAGAAAATGCCTCAGGAGTAGTATCAATTCCATCAGCTTCCATTTTATCAATCGCCTGCGCAATCAGCGAATACGCTGTTTTGAGCCCTGTTGAAAGCTGTTTAGCACGATAATTTCCGATTAAAGAGGGCAAAGTCATTGCAGCAACAATGCCAATAATACCAAGGGTTATAAGAACTTCAGATAATGTAAAGCCTTGCAGGAGCTTATTTTGCAGGTGCCCCCCCCCCCCGGGAATTCAATAATAGTCTACTTTTCATACTTATTTACTCCTGTTAATTTTTTAAAAGTTCTAAATTTATTATAATAAATTTATCAGATTTAATCAAGTGATTATACCTGAAACATGAAAAGTGCATTTCATAATACTGTAATCGTCGGATTTTACTAATATCTATTATGTAAAGAACATATTCGTTATTCACTTATTTACTTATTCACTATAACACACTAATCTTTCACGCCGTACTTTCTAAACGTAACCACTCATTCCCCTATTCCATTTTTTCTCATTCCCTTGTTTATGTTATTATTTAATTACAGACAGAGGAGAATATGCATAAAGAGTGGAGAATTAAGGAGAACAGCACCCATCCGGCGCCGCTGATTGAAAAACTTCTTGCCGCACGCGGAGTGACAGGCGAAAAAGATATCGAGGAGTTTCTAAACCCTCTTCAAACAAAACTTTCTAATCCAAACGTGTTTTTAGATATGCCAAAATGCGTTGAAAGACTTGCAAAAGCAATCGACAACAACGAAAAAATTGTGATTTACGGCGACTTTGACGCTGACGGTGTAACATCGACTTCATTGCTTTACAGAACGCTCACGCACCTTGGTGCAAACGTAAATTACTTCATCCCGGACCGCGAAAAAGAAGGGCACGGACTTGATTCAAAAGCGCTCGTGAAGCTTATGACAAGCGTTAAGCCAAAAGTAATCATAACCGTTGACTGCGGCATCAGCAATGTTGAAGAAGTAAATTTTTTAAACAGTTTTAAAATAGACGTAATCATAACCGACCACCACGAAGCTCCGGAAGAACTTCCGCACGCGTATGCGATTATCAACCCGAAAGCTCCGGACGCACTGGACGAAAATCTTTCCACAAAAGAAATCACAAGCCTGACATCTCTTGCAGGCGTCGGCGTTGCGTTCAAGGTTTCGCAGGCGCTTCTGGCGCATTATGAAAAGTCCGAATTTGTGATGGAAATCTTGCCTTACGCTGCCGTAGGAACGGTTGCAGATATTGTTCCGCTCGTCGGCGAGAACCGCCATATTGTGCTTAAAGGTCTCGATTTAATCGCGCAGGGGCGGCATTACGGGATTAAGCGGCTTTTGGAAAGCGCAGGTTACAGCCCTTCAAACGGCGTCACATCCGAGCAAATCGCATTCGGCGTCGCACCGAGAATTAACGCATCCGGGCGGCTCGATACCGTTGAAAACGCTCTGAAAGTAATGCTTTCCGACAATCCGCAGGAAATTGAGATGGCTGTGATTTCTCTGAACGAATTTAACAAAATCCGCCAAAATCTCTGTCAGGAAACATTTTTGCAGGCTGATGAGATGATTAAGCGCGAGGGAAACCGCAATCCGGCAATTGTTCTTTTCAATCCTGAATGGAAAGTCGGCATTATCGGGATTGTTGCCTCAAAACTTGTTGAAAAGTATTACAAACCAACATTTTTGATGACTTATTACGAGCCTGAAAAACAAATCCGCTGTTCTGCCCGAAGCATTGAAGGCGTTCACCTTTTTGACGCTATAAATTCCATCGGCGACCTGCTTGACGGTTTCGGCGGACACGCAATGGCGGCAGGGCTGTCGTTTACGCCTGACAAAACTCCGTTTAAACAGGTGAAAGAAAACTTAAATCGTGTAATCAAAGAAATGACAGCCGGAAAAGAATTAAAACCCTTTATAAATATTGATTTGGAAGTGACGCCGAATGATGTAACAGTGGATTTGGTTGAACAGATTTCACGGCTTGAACCCTTTGGTGCGTCAAATCCAAGTCCGGTTTTTGTACTCAGAAACCTAAAACTCAAACAAAAACGGCTTATGGGCGATAATAAAGACCATTTAAGGCTTACGGTGAACGCAGGAACGACCGAATTCAATATAATCCGCTGGGGCGAGGGAGATATATCGCTTGTGAACGGCGACACGCTTGATGCGGCGTTTCACCCGCAGATTAACGAATATCAGGGAAATATTTCGGTGCAATTGATTGCCGACGATATTCATTCGCCTTACCTGAAAGAGGAGGAAAGTGAAGCAGAGCAGGCAAAATTTAAAATTTATGACCATCGTAAAAAAACTGATATTTTGCCGCAGGTGAACGATTACGTGAAAAATTCCAAACAAAACATTCTTGTTTTTGCTGAAAGCAAGGCAATCCGCGACAGATTGAAGCCTTATGAAGCCTTGAGCAGACGCTGTGCAGCACGGAACAATCTTAAAACCTGCGATGCTGTGATGTTTTTCGATTATCCTGCCGACCGCGAAACTTTCGCCAGAATTTTAGAGGAAACTTCGCCGAAATGCCTGCATTTGATGAATTATGAAATCAGATATTTTGACGATGCGGAATTTATGAAAACTTTTGCGGGAATGTTGAAATTTGCCGCGAACAACAACGGCGGCAGTGTTGAACTTCTTCGCTGTGCAAGCCATCTGGGCAAATCAATCAAACTTATTGAATTAATGTTTGAACTTTTTGAAGAAGCCGGTTTCATCAAAATTCTTGAGCGCGGCGCGGAAGAATACAAAATTGAATTTCTCGGAATTTCGGATTTGGAAAAAATTCTTCACAGTTCAAAGTTTGCGCTTATTCTTGATATGGCAGAGGAATGCGAACATTTCCAAAAATCTTTGCTGGAAGATGACATTGCTGAACTTGATTTAGTATAGCCTGACCGATTTAACCGCGTAAAGGATGTAAAATCTTCGACTTAAAGAAAAAATCACTTTGTAGATAAAATTTTACAAAGGAGATTATCATGCCCGAATTTGCAACACCATACAGCGTAAAAAGGAGTGAGAGAAAGCTTACAAATGAAGAATTAATCCGTGCAATCAGGTTTTCGATTGCCGGCGAATATGAAGCAATTCAACTTTATGAAGAAATTGCCGAAACAATTGACAATGAAGAATCTAAAAGACTTTTAAACGAAATCGCGGGCGACGAACGCGTTCACGCGGGAAATCTGCTTTATCTTTTAAACCTTATTTCACCAGAAGATGCAAGAGGGCACAAAGAAGGCGTTGAAGAAGCAGAAAAAGTTATTAAAGGCGGAAAAGAGTAAACAAAAAGCGGGCAAAACCCGCTTTTTATACTAAATTTTCAAGAACTTCATCAACATGCCCTTTAACTTTAACTTTGCGCCACTCTTTTTTGATTTCGCCATTTTCATCAAGTATGAAAGTCGAACGGATAATGCCGAAATATTTTCTGCCGTACATGGATTTTTCACCCCATGCGCCGAAAGCCTCCGAAAGCTTATGTTCCGGGTCGCTGAGAAGCATGAAATTTAAACTGTGGTTTTCTTTGAATTTCAAGTGGCTTTTAATACTGTCAGGACTTACACCGATAACAACGGCTTTTGATGTCAGGCGGTTAAAGTTGTCGCGAAAATCACACGCCTCCTGCGTACAGCCAGACGTGTTATCCTTAGGATAAAAATACAAAACAACCTTTTGACCTTTGAAATCCGACAGTGAAAATTCTTTTTCCTGACCGTTTTCGTCTATTGCGCTCAATTTTATGTTTAAAAAGTCCATTATTTCTCTCCTTTTCTTCTGTTAAAACGCATTCCTTCAATTATTCCCGTATGCAAAAACGCCAGCGCGCCCGCAATATATCCGAGATATTTATGTGATTTAAGTTTTTTGTTTGTGGCGGCAATCACACTTGCCATTCCAAAACCAAGCGCCGAGTAACCTGTTATTGAAACTGAATTGAATTTTGGTTTTTTGGTTTGTGAATTTGCTAAAACTGTGCTGATTAATGGTTGAATTGGCATAAAAACCTCTTTTGCTTAAATAATCTTGTAAATTAAATAGTAAATTATTGATGAAAGTATCATGCAGGCAGGAATTGTTACAATCCAAGCGGTCACAATATTCCCGACGATTTTCCATTTGACGGCGTGCGCATGAAGGGTTGAGCCGACACCCATAATTGCGGTTGAAATTACGTGCGTTGTGCTTAGCGGAATTCCAAAGTGTGATGCTGTCAAAATCAAGCCCGCTGCAGAAGTTTCAGCGGCAAATCCATGTATCGGCTTTAAACGGATTATTTTATGTCCCATTGTTTTTATGATTTTCCAGCCGCCATTCATTGTTCCAGCTGCCATTGTAATTGCGCAGGCAAGAATTACGTAAATTGGAATTTCAAATTCCCCTGAAGGCCCTTTATGCAAAACCCCGCCTGCCATTAATGCAAGCGTAATAATCCCCATTGTTTTCTGAGCATCGTTTGAACCGTGGCTTAATGCCATCAAGCCTGATGAGAGAAGCTGAAGTTTTCTGAATTTTTTATTAACTTTATCCGGATGAGCCTTTGAAATTACGATAATCCACGCAAGAAGAAGCATAAGCATAAATCCTGCACAAAATCCCAAAACCGGCGAAGTGAACATCGGGATTATAACTTTGTCCATCAGAGTGTTAAAATGAACGGCACTAAAGCCGGCTTTTACGATTGTCGCGCCCAAAAGTCCGCCGATAAGTGCGTGAGACGAACTTGAGGGAAGTCCGAGCCACCATGTAAACAAATTCCACAAAACCGCCGCGAGCAAAGCGCAAAAAATTACGGTTAAAGTAATCATTTCGCCGTTCACAATACCGGAACCGATTGTTTTAGCAACATGCGTTCCTGTCAAAGCTCCGATAAATTCCAGCGACGCGCCAAACAGTACGGCCTGCTTTGGCGACAAAACTTTTGTTGAAACAACAGTTGCAATTGCATTTGCACAATCATGAAACCCGTTTATAAATTCAAATGCAAGCGCAACCGCAATTACAGCTATTAAAAGTAAAATTGTTATTGACATAATTTTCCTATGATTGTTTTAATACTACATTCAAAATCGTATCTGTTACATAGAAGCATGCATCGAAAGCATTTTCGATTTCTTTATAAATATCTCTCAATTTAATAACTTCAAGAGCTTCATATTCACCTGAAAAAAGGTGGCGCATTGCACGGCGGTGAATTTCGTCGCCATGAGATTCGATTTCTTTCATTTCGATGTTTAATTTTGTTATTTCTTCGGCGTCTGAAACTTTTTTGAATTTCTTAATTATTTCGCCGAGTTTTTCTGTTGCCTGAACCAAAGTTAAAGCCTGTTCTTTCATTTCTTCAGTGTAAGTTTCCATTCTGTACACTTCCAAATTTAAACAGGCTTTTGCAATTTTCTTATTTATTTTATTAAGCTGAACGGCAATGGTTTGAATATCTTCTCTTTCAATCGGCGTTATAAAGCTTTTGTTTAGTTGTTTCAAAATAGCTTTATACGAAAGTTTGCCTTTCTTCTTGTATTTAAGAGCTTTTTCCTTGTATTCATCAGTCAGCCGGTTGTGCATTATTTCATCATAAAGTTTTGCTGTTTTCTGACAGATTTCCGCGCTGTCCTGAAAATATGTGAAAAACATCTTGTCTTCCGGCGGCAGAATGTAAGACATTAAATTAAATTTTGGCATGGCTATTCTCCTTTTTTCCATTCAAACACAGCATACTTTAAGAAAAGTTTTTTAAAAAGGTTTTCTTAACAAATTTTAAAAAACAAAAACTAATCTTAATTAATTTAAAAATATTAAGAAATATAAACAAAATATCAATTAAAATTTGAATTTTAAAGAATAAAAAGGGGCTGAATAGCAAGCAATAACTGACTGTATATCTAAACTAGGCATATGCCTAGTATTAAAAATATCACAGGTTTATATGATAATCGTATGCAAGAGGAACAAATCTTAACCTTAGATTTACCAACCGATACAAATGAAAACATTCTCACGCCGCGGGAAATTGAATATTTGGCGCTTGCAGCACTTGGCTTCAAAAATTTACAGATCGCAGAGATTTTGGTTGTTACTCAAAGTACGGTAAAGAAAATGTTAGAGTCGATTTTTTCCAAATTGAATGCAAAAGATAGAACACATGCTGTAACAATATGCTTTTTGCACGAGCTTCTCTCAGGTTCTTATTTAAATGAAATAATCAGCAAATATAACCTGCAAGATCTCATCTCGGCCAACAATACACGTAAAAAATCAGGTAGATAAATTTTATAAAAAAGAGGATTAAGAATATATTCCATCCTCTTTTTATTAGCAAGGGAGAGATTCGAACTCTCGACCTCACGGGTATGAGCCGTGCGCTCTCACCAACTGAGCTACCTTGCCATATTTTTAACATGCTTTCTGACGTGTTTTTCCGTCAATTTTTATCCTCGCACAAAAAAAATTAAATTTCAAGTTTTATTTTTTATAGAGAATTAATTTAGTTTTGTATATAATATAGAATAGAGAGAAGCTTTTTTATAAAGGTATGTGTTTATGATTACTGATATGACAACAGGAAACCCCTTAAAACATATTTTGTTATTTTCAATACCGCTTTTAATCGGAAACATTTTCCAGCAGCTTTATAATATTGCAGACCTTGTTATTGTTGGAAGAACTCTTGGGGTTGAACCTTTTGCAGCAGTCGGTGCTGTTGCACCTGTGTTTTTTCTTATTATGTTCGTAATCGTCGGCCTCACAAACGGTTTTGCTGTAATCACAGGCCAAAAATATGGCGCAAAAGATATTCCCGGGGTTCGGCGCTCGGTCATTGTTTCATTGATTTTAAGCACAATTGTTACGTTTTTGTTCTCAATAATCTGCACAATTTGCATGAACCCGATTTTGCACTGGATGAATGTTCCTGAAAACATTTACCACAACGCATATTGGTATGTTGAAATCGTTGTCATCGGATTGATTTCAACTACACTTTATAACATGCTCGCAAGCATTATTAGAGCACTCGGCGACAGCAAAACCCCGTTATATTTTTTGATAATCGCCTCCATCATAAATATTCTTTTGGCATTAATGTTTATCAAAGTCTTTCACATGGGCGTTCCCGGCTCGGCAGTTGCTGTAATTCTTTCGCAAGGAATTTCAGTTATTTTGTGTTTGTGTTTCATAAAATATAAATTCCCGATTTTGCATATCACGAAAAACGACTGGAATTTTTCTGATAAACAGGATTTTTGGAAATCCGCATACGAGCATTTGCGGGTCGGAATTCCGATGGCTGTTCAGTTTTCTATAATCGGTATCGGGATTATAATTATTCAAAGCGTTTGCAACACTTTCGGCTCAAACGTAATTGCGGCGCTTACGGCGGCTTTGAGAATCGAGCAAATTGCAACTTTGCCGATGATGTCGTTCGGCGTTGCGCTTGCGGCATATGTTGCGCAGAATTTCGGTGCAAAAAAGTTCAAACGCATTCGTCTCGGCGTCATCAAAACTTCAACAATCAACATTGTTATAAGTATTTTGATGGCATTTGTCATGAGAATTTGGGGAACTGATATTATCGCAGCTTTCATCGGAACTGCCACGAACGAAATTATTGAAATCGCGCACAAATACCTTTTGATAAGCACGATTTTCTACTTTTTTCTCGGGCAGATTTTTATTTACAGAAACGCGCTTCAAGGAATGGGAGAAACCCTTTTCCCGCTTCTGGCCTGCATTGCAGAACTCGTTATGAGAGCTTTTGCAGCAGTTTATCTTGCGATTAAATTCGGATATATCGGAATATTTTATTCAGGCCCGATTGCGTGGATAAGCGCCTCTTCAATCATGTTCTTCGGCTATTTGTGGAGCATAAAACAAATAGTTTTCAAGTTCAGAAAACAGGTAATCGTATAAAAATTATCTGGTAATATCTTTTATAATGCGATAAATCGTCTTTAACTTTTCATCAGACGAAACTGCCATCAAATCATTAATTTCTTCAACCATCTCCTCACGCGGCTTCTGGTGGTCAAACTCAAACAAATCCTTTATATCAACATCAAAAACCTCCGCAAGCTTTGCAAGATTTGCCATTGTTGTAAAGGTTGTACCGGTTTCAATATTGCCGATTTGTTTCTGGAAGACACCTAGTTTTTCTGAAAGTTCTTCCTGCGTGAGATTTCTTTGTTTACGAAGTTCTTTTATCCGTTTGCCAAAAAGTTTTTGTTCCTTCATTATCAACTCCTTTTGACAATTTTATAAGTTATTGTTGCCATAAAATACCCTTTTAAAATATCTATTAACCTTGAAAAAGATATTTTAATATGCTATATTAGAATTAAAACTGGGTATTTTTAAACAAACAGATAATTTGAAAGAGGTTTTATGCACATTTTAACGGACTTTTCACAAACAAAGTATCAAAATGCATTTACAATGGCTGAAGTTCTCATAACCCTTGGTATAATAGGCATTATTGCCGCAATGACACTTCCAGGAGTATTTACCGACTTTAGAAAGCGCACAACTGCCGAAAAACTTCATCAGGCATACAACTTCCTTCAACAAACCTTTGTTATGGCACAAAATGAATACGGGGATATGAGAAATTGGGAATGTAATATTATCGAAAGAGCCTGCACGCCCGAAGAATTTGCGCAACTTTATATAATTCCATATCTTAAAGACACAGAAATCAAGACTTACAGAGCATTGGTCAACGCAGGTTACAAAGGTTATCCGAAAGACTTGAGCGGACAAACAACTATGACAGGCTGGCGTTACTATATTCGAGTAAAACAGGGTTATTTATATATGATATCCTATTACGATGTACTTGATGGCTCAAGAAGAGTTTTTAATGTTGCAATTGATGTCAATGGACCGCAAGCGCCAAATATTTTAGGAAAAGATATTTTTAATATGACTTATGGTTATAATATATCATCTAAAAATCATTACAAACTTCAAATGTATAATTACTCCAACAAAAGCCGTTATGAATTGTTGGAAGAGAGCTGTAATAAAAATTCAGCAGGCAATTATTGCGGAGCCGTGATAGAAATGGACGGTTGGCAAATAAAACCTGACTACCCCTGGTAGCATACGTAGTGTGCTTCTACGTATTGGGACTGTCATACCAGCAGCGCTTGTATAGGAATCAAGTGTGGTGGTTTCGGCAACTAGGATTAGGCGCTTGGAACTGGCAATGTCTTTTGACGATAATCGTTGTATGCCCTCGCCCCATGCGGGAGAGGGAGAATTTCTTAGTGAGCTAGAGCGAACTTAGAAATTCGGGTGAGGGGTGCTACACACTTATTTTTACATTTCACTCCCCACTTCATCCCCCATACCACTTGAAAACTTAAAAATTTCATGACAAAATTGCACTGAAAGTGTACTAATGGTAAAAGAGAGGTTTATTATGTCAACATTTATTGAAGATATTGTAGCTCGCCAAATTCTTGATTCACGCGGCAATCCAACTGTTGAAGTCGATGTGAAACTTTCAGGAGGCATAATCGGACGTGCAGCAGTTCCATCAGGTGCATCGACCGGAATTTTTGAAGCACTTGAACTTCGCGACGGCGACAAACATATTTACGGCGGCAAAAGCGTTATGAAAGCCGTAAATAACATCAATAACATAATCGCGCCCGAACTTATCGGTGAAAAAGCCACTCATCAAAAGGAAATCGACACCTTTATGATTGACATGGACGGCACAGAAAATAAATCAAAACTCGGCGCAAATGCAATTCTCGGGGTTTCGCTTGCATGTGCAAAAGCGGCTTCAATGGCTTATGAAATGTCGCTTTACAGATATTTGGGCGGCATAAACGCACTCACGCTGCCTGTTCCGATGATGAACATAATTAACGGCGGCGCGCATGCTGACAATAACATTGATTTTCAGGAATTCATGATTGCGCCGGTCGGGGCTGAAAACTTCCATCACGCAATCCAGATGGGCGCTGAAGTTTTCCACACTTTGAAATCAATTTTGAAATCAAAAGGGCTTGCAACCTCAGTCGGCGATGAAGGCGGATTTGCGCCGAACCTGAATTCAAATTCAGAAGGCGTTGAAGTTATTATCGAAGCAATTCAAAAAGCAGGCTATTCAACAGAGCAGGTAAAAATATGTTTGGATGTAGCGTCAAGCGAATTTTACGAAAACGGCATTTACAAACTTGCCGGCGAAGGCAAAGAACTCAACAGTTCTGAAATGGCAGGATTTTTGAAAGAATGGGTTGCAAAATATCCGATAATTTCGATTGAAGACGGCATGGCTGAACAGGATTGGGACGGCTGGGAGCTTTTAACCCGCGAAATCGGCTCACGCTGCCAGCTTGTGGGCGACGATTTGTTTGTTACAAACACGCGCCGGCTTGCAGAAGGCATCAGACGCCATGTTGCAAACTCAATTCTCATCAAAGTTAACCAGATTGGAACGTTATCCGAAACTTTGGACGCAATTTCAATGGCGCATGCAGCCGGTTACACGTCAATAATTTCGCACCGTTCAGGTGAAACAGAAGATTCCTTCATTGCGGATTTGGCGGTTGCCGTAAACAGCGGACAGATTAAGACAGGTTCAATGTCTCGCTCTGACAGAATTGCAAAGTACAATCAGCTTTTGAGAATTGAAGAAAAACTCGGTTCAGCCGCAAAATATTTGGGCTTGAAAGCCTTCAACGGTCAAAAAAGATAGAATTTAAAAGCGGGAAATTTAATTCCCGCTTTTTATTTTTTTGAAAAACGATATATAATGCGGGATGAAATTTCTACTAACCCCTTTAATCGGCTTTGTATCAGAAATTTTAGTTTCACTTGTTTGTTTGTACAAATTCAAAAATACAATTTCAGGCGGGTTACAAAATCTTAAACGGCTGGTGGAAGCAACACCTCCGGTTACATAAAAATGTTTATTATTTTCCACAATGTAACCTTTTCTAAATCTTTGCCCGTATTTTGACGGAATTGTAAAAGAACCTGCAAATGGCAAAATAATTTCGCCGCCATGAGTATGACCGCTTAAAGTCAGACTGACGCGTTCCGGAATTTCAACAAACGAATCCGGATTATGCGACATAACTATAATTGGAACATTTGAAGGTGTTGTTCCGATTATCTTTTGCGGATTTAATTTATAATGCCAGATGTCTTTAAAGCCGGTAATCTTAAGCCGCCTGCCGCTGAGGTTTAAATAAAGGCTCTGGTTTTCAAGCAGAGGAATTTCGGATTTTTTTAAGAGCTTTCTGACAACTCCCTGCGGTTCATAATCGTGATTGCCCATTATTGCATAAACACCGTATTCAGCCTTGAAATCTTTCAAAATTGACGCCAATTCCTCAATTGATATACCGGAGTTTGTTATTGAAAGAGCATCAAAGTCACCTAAGAGCAAAATTAAATCAGGTTTTTCCGCATTAGCTTTCTTAACAATTTCTTTTACCTTTTGAATTCCGACAAATTTATTTCCGATATGCATGTCCGAAACTATACATATTTTGAGCCCGTTCAATTCTTCATTCCAGTGCGGCAGATAAAGTTTTTGCGTACGGCTGATTAAAAGATTGGGTTCAATCAGCGCAGCGTCCGCAATTAAAATTAATATTGCCAAAAACATCACGGCAAACACAAAAAATAATTTTTTCATAATAATAATTTAACATAAAAGAAACACCGCAAGAAGTACACTAATTGCGGCGAATTCCTTTCCAAATTAAGAATATGTTACTAACTGTCTGATTTTTTATACCTGTAACTTAGCATGCTATATGAAGAAGGCTCTGAGGAGCTTTCATCGCCGTAAAATGTTGACATATTTGTCGCTGCTTTGTATGCAAATTCATCAACTTTTTCCTGACGCGCGCTGTCAACGTCATATGCCGCAATTTCGCCACTTGTAATTCTTCCATCGCCATTTGTGTCCATATCTTCAAAATGTTCAAGAATGTTGTTTATCGTTGCTGTTGAAAGCCCGCTGTTTCCGGATAGTGCAAGCTGGGTAAATTGTTCTTTTGTCAAGCCTTGCGCCGACATTGTGCTTGTTAATTTTGACATTTCTTCAGAAGAAATTTTACCATCATTGTTTTTGTCTATTGATGCAAAATTGTTTTGCAAGTATGAAGCGAACGACGAGTTTAAAATATTAACATTGTCTGTTTTCCCCTGTGCATCAAGGAGATTTTCCAAAGTAACTCCGTTTTTATCTTTATATTGAGATGCCAGAACAGAATATGTATTAGTTAAACCGGAAAAAATTCCAGATAATGCTCCATAATTTGACATAATTAAGCCCTCTAAATTACTACCTGCATGCCTATTGTAATGATTTTTCCAAAATAATCAACCATCAAACATATGATTGTTAAATTATGTTACAAACATGCCGGAAGTTCTAAAGATTTCCCCTGTAATCTCCGATTAAGAATTTGTTATCAGGACACAATAAGGAGTGTGTAAAATGGATGAAAAAAAAGTTCTTGACATGGAAGATTTGATGATTGATTACGGTGAAATGACAAGTTTTGACTTTAATTCTTTAAGCTTTAAAGAAATGCAGGATTTGCAGAATATTACAGGAACCGACTATGCACAGCAGGCTGTTCCGTTTAAATACGGCAAATTCGATTTGGTCGATTTGTTCCAATCATTTATTACGCAGAAGGATTAATTATTATTAGTGAAAAGTGAAACGTGAAAAGTCCGTTTCATTAATGCTGGTGTTGTGGAATTTCCATTGATACCAATAATTACACAATAAGTAACAAAAATCCACTCCCTTAACATGAAAGGACACGATTATGGATATGAAAGAAATTTTTGAAAGCGGCTGTTTTTCGCCGGGCTGGAATGAAGTTCCCGAAAAAGAAGTTTACCTCCCGCAAAGAAAAGATTTAACTGTTCTTTTGGCAGAGCTTGAAGATATCAAAAATACAATTGATGATATCAAAGCAAGGCAGTGGCATCTTGCAAAATTGATGAAATTTCATAAAGAAGGACTTGCGCCGGAATAAATATAAAGCCGATTAACAATAAATATAAATAAAAATATACAGTCTTAAACGCCTTTAAATTAATTAAAGGCGTTTTGGCAATTTTTACGGACAAAATGTTTTATTAAATATAAATATCAAGGGGAAATATGGGAATCTTAAATCTGACAAGGAAAATTCTTCCGGCCGTTTCAAAACTCAGCAGGCAAAACAGGCAAAATGTCATGGAAATGCCTGAAATGATTTTGAGTTCAATGATTAGAAACGGTGATAAGAAAATAATTCAAGTCGGCATGAACGAGTGTAAAGCAGCACGAATTCTTCCTGAAAGAATTCACACAATCTACACGGACGGACTTGCCGGCTGCAACTCTATAGGGATAATTTCGAAAGGCAAAGACGGCAGCCCGATTGCAATACTTTCACATTATACACCGCTGCCTGCCTCGCAAACCGCACAGGCAAACGCTATTGAAAAACAACTTGAAACTTACGGAGCATTTTTTGACAAGAAAACTACGCCAAAAGTTTTTTATAATGTTCCCGGCTATCTGGATGAAGGACAGCTTAAGCCTTGCGTTAATAATGTCTTTGAAAAGATACGCGCAGTTTTGGAGAAATTTTTCAACAATAATTATGAAGAGCAGATAATTTTGTATCAAAACAGAAATCGTCCCGCATATTTTTCGAGCGCAAACATATTTCAGTTTGACCCGAAAGATTTAAGCAAATGCAAGATGACAACCGTTGGAGAAAAAGAATTTTTCTTTAATATGTAGCTTGAGTCTGGTTAATCTTCGTCGAAAATCTCTTCTTCCAAAAGCACATCATGCCCCATGTTGTGCATCATATCAAGATAAACACCATAATAAATATCCATTGCGGTTAGGTACTCATTCAAAATATCTTGATGCCCGTTTTCAACCATTAAAAGGTTAATCAAGTTGTTTTCACCTTTTCGATATCTTTCAGTGGACATTTTAAGTATCTTATCCGACTCTTCAAGAATTTCTTTGTAATAATTCATGTTTTGTTGTGAATATTTAAAGTTGTTATAGTTTTGTTTTAAAGTAAGCTTAAGCTTATTTTCATATGAAGCTTTATCCATCTTGGTTTTTTCAAGGATAACTTTTGCCTTGTCAATTTCAGGACGAAATGTATACAAAACAGGCAAATCAAAACCGCCGCCAACAAAAGCGCCAGGCCACCAGTTTCCTTCCCCTTCGTATTTAGCCTGCCAGGCAAAGCCGCCGCCAACCATAATATTTGGAATTCTTTGACGTTTTGATAAAATATATTCCTGATTGTATTTTTCTATGTTGCTGTCAGCAATTCTAATTGAATGACTGTATTTTAAGGCAACAGCCTCAATTATATCGTAAGTTGGAAGTTTAATATCTAAAATTGTTAAATCATCACTGAATAAAGATGGTTCTTTAGTATCATACATATCTTCAGTAAGAGATTCGTTTATAACTTTTGTCAAATTAAATTGTGCATTAATTAAATCTGCTTTTGCTCGATTAAGTTCAATTAGCTGTTTCTTGTATCGAATATCTGCCTGCAAAAGTTCTATATTGTAACCGGATTGAGCTTTTGAACGATTTTTAGACAGTTCAACCATATTTTCAAAAAGAGACTTACGCTCATTCATAATTATTTGAACTGATTTGTAATAAAGCACATCAAAATATGCTTTCATAACTTTAATTTTCATTTCATGTTCATATTGCCTGATTTGATTTTCGATAACCCTTTTTTGCGCAATTGCGGCTTTTTTTCTAACCCCGCGCTTGAAAGTTTCAACAGGAAGCATTGCCCCAACCTGACTTGAGTTACCTGTTCGCACCTGACCAATCAAAATATTTGACTGAATTTGCGGATTTTGAAGTCTGTTTGCAATTTTAATTTCTGCATTCGCAATATTTAACTCTTTGCGCTTTGCCTGTAAATCTAGGTTGTTACGCAATGTAAGCTGGACAGCCTCATCAAGAGAAACTCTCACAACTTCAGCTTTTACAGGCAAGCAAAAGAATATTAAACATATAACTGTTAAAATCAATTTCATATATAACTATTCCGAAATTTATTTTACCGTAAACAAAAATTTTTGGAATAGTTTTTTTAAAAATTCTTAAAACCTGCCAAACCAGGCATAAGATTTTAAGAAACATTTACAGCAGGCTTGCCTGAAAATTTAATCAAAATATCAATTACTTTAGGCATCTGGCATACGAAAGAGTAATTTCCGTTTGCAAGCGAACATTTTTTGCAGTCACAACCGATTGAATAGCACTCCAACGCTTGTTCTGTCCATGTTTTTGTAATAGAATTTGAAATCTCCCCGTTTGTTTGGGGCAGAAATAAAGAGTTATCAGATAAATCAATCTTTCCCATTTTGTACCCCCAAAAATTTGTTAATAAACCCTCTGATTTAATTTTAATCCGTCAAGCAAAAATTTTAATCCTTTAAACAGAGGATTATTTTGCGCCTGATTCCTCTTGATGAAAAAATTTTTTCAGGCAATAATTGAAGCATGGCAGCAAATTTTGACTTTCTGAAAAGCACAGACAAAAATCTTTTTGATATTATAACGGAAGCTGAAAAACTATACCGTGACGAATATTTTGAACAATGCATGGGTCAGACCCGCCGTTTTGGTGAAAATATCTGCAAAAATGTTCTCGGAGACCGCCGCACAACAGAAGAAACCTTCGACGATATGCTCGCAACCCTCAAAGATAAATCCAAAGGAAATCCGCAGGAGAAAGAATTTCTTGACGATTTATATTTTCTCAAAAGAAACGGCAACAAATCCGTACACGGCTCATCTGTGAAAAAAGACGGAATTACGGCTCTGGAATGTCTACAACGAGCCTTCGAAGTTGCAATAAGTTATTCTGTATATAAAAACGGCCCGTCGGAAAAACTTTTGCGCCGGCAATACGATACAGAACTTTTAATCACCGGAAAAAAGAACAAATCTTTAAGCGAACGCTACAGCCAGGCAAAACAACGTTCTCAAAAACAAATGCCAAAGAACGAAATTTCTGTTAAAAAAACAGCCGCCAAAAAAGAAAAACTTTCATCAAACAAGACAAAAAACAAAAATCAAAAACCAAAAAATTACCAAAACAAATCAGGCCGGATTTCAATATTCTGGTTAATTATG
>UMGD01008078.1_pt1 | contig 24028 bp, 17 predicted proteins | sample 1965201 | NCBI WGS metagenome assembly UMGD01 (sample SAMEA4836066, study PRJEB28245) | human gut metagenome | biome: gut microbiome; material: fecal sample | place: Denmark | collected 2008 | reverse complement strand
TGTTAAAATATTTTAGTCAAGAGGGTATTGTAAAAATATCACGAGGAAAAATAACAATAGTTGATAAACATAAATTAGATAAACTAACTATTGATTAATTATGGAATAATCATTATGATTATTCTTTTTTATTCAAGTTAATTAATTTTTTTTCAAGTGATTATGAGTTGAAATTCAAGCTGACATTAAAGATAATAAATCTATATCAGTAATAGTAATTTGTTATATAAAAAATAGCTATACTGCTAGAAATAGAATGGGAGGAAGAAGTAATGTTACGAAAAGATTTTTTATGGGGTGGGGCAGTTACAGCTCATCAAAGTGAAGGTGGATATACACTGGATGGTAAAGTACCAGTGGTTTGTGATTTAACAGTTACCGGTGAATATTCTGATTTTAAAGACGGAATCGATAGTTACCATCGTTATGAAGAGGATTTTGATTTATTTCAGGAAATGGGATTTAATGCTTATCGTTTTTCACTTGATTGGTCACGTTTAATGAGCGATGAAGGAGTATATAATGAAAAAGGATTTGTGTTTTATGAACATTTTATTGATGCACTGCTTAAAAGAGGAATTCAACCAATTCCAACTTTATATCATTTTGAAATGCCAGCATTTTTATATGAGAAGTATAATGGATTTTATAGTCGCAAAGTAGTCGATATATTTGTAGAACTGTGCAAAAAGATTGTTGATCGTTATCATGATAAAGTTGAAAATTGGATTATTTTTAATGAACAAAATGGAATTTTACAGAAAGGGCCAAAAATGTTTTTTGGGGCAGTTTGTCCGGATGGAGTTGATACTCAAACGTTTGATAATCAAATTATGCATAATACTTTGATTGCTCATAGTCTTATTAATGAATATATTCATCAAAAAGGTGGTAAGGTTATGGGAATGGCGACAGTGGTTCAAAGTTATCCAGAAACTTGTCATCCTCTTGATACACTTGAAAGTATGAAGGCTCAAAGTGAAGCTTATGTTTTTTTAGATGTTTTTGCAAGAGGACATTATAATTCATATTATTTTGCAAATATGAAAAATGAAGGAACAATGCCTGAAATCTTAGATGGTGATTTAGAAATATTAAAGAAAGGGATTACGGATTCACTATCTATTAGTTATTATATGTCGACAATTTCACATTATGGTGAGGAGAGTCTAACAAATATTAATGATGTTGTAATTAAAAAGAATCCTTATTTGGAAATGTCAGAATTTGGCTGGACGATTGATCCAACTGGTCTTAGAATTACTTTAAGACAATTGTATGATCGTTATGAAATGCCAATATATATAGTGGAAAATGGTTTTGGTTATAATGATCAAATAAATGCAGATGGCCAAATTATCGATGATTATCGTATTGATTATATGAGGAAACATCTTGAGGAAATGAAATTAGCGATTCAAGAAGGTGTTGATTGCCGTGGTTACTTGTCATGGGGACCGGTTGACATTTTAAGCAGCCGGGCACAAATGAAGAAAAGATATGGTTTTATTTACGTCAATCGTGAAAATGATGATTTAAAAGATATGCGTAGAATTAGAAAAAAATCATTTACCTGGTATCAACAAGTAATTGCATCAAATGGAGAAGTACTATAATCGAGGAGCATGTGCTATACTATTTAATGAGGTGAAACAAAGATGAAAGTGACGATGAAAGATATTGCTAATAAATTAGGAATTTCAATTAATGCCGTTTCAATTGCACTAAATGATAAGCCTGGTGTCAGCGATGAAATGCGTTTGGAAATTTTAAAAATGGCTGATAAAATGGGTTACATTAATCAAAAAAGACAATATCTATCAGTTTATTCTAAATCAAATATTTGCATTTTAATGCAAAGTTATTATGCAGATACAGGACACTTTTATTCGATTGTTTTACGGTCAATCGTTGAACAAGCAAAAGTATTTGGTTATTTTTCAATTTTAAATTATTTTGAAGAAGGGCACTTCGTAGTACCTGAATGTATTGAAGAAAGGAAAGTGGCTGGAATATTAGTTGTAGGCAAAATATCTGATAGTAACCTGCTGCTGCTTAAAAATATTGGTGTACCCGTTGTTCTAGTAGATTTTACATCATTATGTACACCGTGTGATTGTGTTTTGACGCATAATAAACAAGGTAGTTATATGATGACTACGCATGTTATTAATAAAGGGTATCAACGGATTGGTTTTTTTGGAGATCTTGATTATTCCTTTAGTTTTGAGGATCGTTTTATTGGATTTAAACAGTCACTGTTAAAGAATAATATTGTTAGTTATTCAAAGGTTGATGAATATATTCAAAAATATTCTTTTCTACAAGGAATTGAAGAATATGTTTTAACTAATCAAATTGATAAAATAATTGAAATTTTGAATACTAAAAAATTACCAGAGGTCTTAGTATGTGCAAATGATTCTAATGCATTTGCTGTGATTACTGCGTTAAAAGATATGGGCTTAAAAGTCCCCAAGGATATTAGTGTCGTTGGATTTGACGATACACCGTTGTGTGTTAAATCAGTACCGCAGATCACAACAGTTCAAGTTCAAAAGGAACTGATGGGCGAGGTGGCGGTATCTAATCTAATTGATCGGATTCATCGTAAAGATAATATTCCGATGACACAATTATTAAGTGTGAAAATAGTTGAACGAACGTCTTTAAAAATTTAAAGACGTTTTCATCATTTATAATTCAACCATATTCTACTGATTATAAAGGTTTATAAAAAACTTTTTCAAGTGATTTTTCGTTGAAATTCAAGTGATAATAACTAAAAATAATAGATGTAGTAAGCGTTTTCAATATTATTTAAAAGGAGGATATTATATGATTAAAAAGGCATTGAGAATAATCCTGTCATTAGTTATGTCTTTTGGGCTTGTTTTAAGTTCCATGAATGTAACTTATGCAAGTGAGAGTGATTTTGCAACAATCAAAACGCGTTTAAAAGATTACTTTTTAACTTTAGACACGATTGATGATGGGTCAAAAGTAGAAACATGCTATGTTTCAAAAGCAAAAGATTATCTTGATTTGATTCAAGAAGATGGTGCTTTTGGGGATGTTGACTACAAAGCGACATCAAGTGCTGCTAATGGAACAGCATGGTCACCTTATTTAGCTCTTGATCGTCTACAAGCAATTACAGTTGCTTATCATAAAGAGGGAAACGCTCTTTATCATGACGAAGAAGTAATTAATAAGCTAAATAAAGCAATTGTTTATTGGGGAAAAATGAATCCATCTTCTTCTAACTGGTGGGAGAATCAAATTGGAGTTCAATTAAGATTTTCTAGAATTGCTTTATTTATGGAAAGCATTGTAAGTAAAGATGCAATGGATATTATGCTTAATAAATTATTGGAAAAAACACCAGTTAAATATGGTACAGGTCAAAATAATTTATGGTTTGATCAAAATTATGTTTATTACGCAATTATTACAGAAAATGGGACTAAACATACCAATTCTACAGGATTTAAGAAATTAGATTTAAAAGAACTTGTAGATGATTATTTAAGTTATTGCTTAGTTGTTCAAACTGATGATAATACTGCTGAAGCAGTTCAGGTTGATAACAGTTTCTATATGCATGGTAGGCAGTTCTATTCTAATGGATATGGAATGTCAATGTTTAGAGATATGAGTTTTTGGATTTATATGCTAAGAGAAACTAGTTATGCATTTGAACAAGATGTCATTGATTTAATGGCTGATTATATGATTGATGGGACAAGCTGGACAATCAGAGGAGATATTATGGAGCTTTACCTTGGATATCGGCCATATGATTATGATGTTGGCTATGATAACTATGCAGCAGAGTATATCGATCCACTTAAGAGAATGATTGAATCAGATCCTGATCGAGCTGATGAATATCAAGCAATCCTTGATAACATCCAAGGAAAAAATACAGTTAATGGAAAAAATGGTAATTATTATATGTGGCGTTCTGGTTATGCTTCTCACATGCGAGATGGGTACGGAGTTAATATTAAAATGGACTCTAACCAAATCATCGGTGGTGAATGGCGTGGCAGCTGGTCAGGTTATGATAAAGACGGAGGACAATTAATTTATTGGACATCATCAGCAGCTTCAACAATCACAGTTGACGGAGATGAATATACTAACGTTTATCCAACATATGATTGGGCTCATTGTCCAGGAACAACAACAGCAGCACGAATCGTTCAAGATTATGCTAATGCAGGTCGTTTTACAAATGGAACTGAACATACAATTGGGGTATCCAATGGTAAATATGGAAATACTGCTTATGATATGAATAAAAAGGGGACTCAAGTAAAGAAAGGATATTTCTTCTTTGATGATGAATTTGTTGCTCTAGGTTCGGGGATCAATTCTACTGAGGGAGTCAATATCCATACAACATTAAATCAATGCGAAGCTGAAGATGTAAATGTTGGTGGTCAAAGTGTGGCTGAGGGAACGAAAGAACAAATTTATAACACTAATTGGCTATATAATGGAAAAGTTGGATATGTTTTCTTAGAAAATACGGATGTAGTTGTAAGTAATAGTGTTCAAACTAATAATCCGTCATTATGGGATGAAGCAAAAAAGAATGAAACTCCGGCTACTTTTACAGCCTATTTAGATCATGGATTAAAGCCAAGCAATGATAGCTATGCCTATATTGTCGTACCAAATACCACAGCAGGTGCAGTTAGTCAATATGCCGGTAATACACCAGTTACTGTAATTGCTAATAACGAAAAAGTTCAAGCAGTAAGACATGACGGTTTAAAACAAACTCAAATTAATTTCTATCAAGCTGGTTCATTGGAATATAAAGATGGCTATATAATTACTGTTGATCAACCTTGCAGTATTATTATTGATGAATCAGAGGATACAAGAAAAATCTCTGTAGCAGTCAATGATACAGCAGCCAATCAAACTGTAAATGTAAATTTAAATTATGATAATCAAGAAACACAAACAACATTTGTTTCAGGAGCATTACCATATGCTGGACAAACAATGACGTTATCAGAAGGCTCAGATAATCGTTATCATACTAATTCTTCAATGATTGGACACGAAGTCGAAAAAGCTTTTGATGGTGATGAAAATACATATTGGCAAAGTGAAGAAACGCAAAATGAATGGATCAGTATGTTTACTGGCAACAATAAACATTTAGCATCTATTAATATTCTTTGGGGTGATAATTATGCTAGTGCTTATGATGTTATGGTTTCTCAAGATGGTAAAAATTATGAATTATTGAAATCTGTAAGTAATGGTGATGGTAAGACAGACACGATTGAATTAAAAGGAGTCTACCCATATATTAAGATTATCATGAAAGATGGAAATGGAAATTGTTTTGAAATTAAGGAAATTACATTTAAAGCAAGTGATTCAATAGCGCTTAATAAATCTGTTGAAGCAAGCAGTACGTCAACAAATGACCCTGGAAATACTAAAGAATTAGTTGTAGATGGTAATACAAGTACAAGATGGAGTTCATTACGAAATGAAGATGAGAACTGGATCATGGTTGATTTGGGACAATATTCGGAAATTAATGCTATGAGCATTCAATGGGAATCCGCTTGTTCTGATGATTATGATATTCAGGTCTCTAGTGACAAAAATAACTGGATAACGGTTAAAGATAGTATGGCAACTGGAAGTAGCTTATTGGATGAATACAATTTTGATGAACCTGTATATGGGCGTTATGTTAGAGTTTCGTCACATAAATCAAGAACTTTAAAATATGGTATTAGTATTTATGAAATTTCTGTGTATGGTTCTTATAAAGATGAGGATATTGCAGCTAATAAAAATGCATTTTCAAGTACAATAAAGGATTTGAACTTACCGACTCATGCAATTGATAATAAAGCCAATACGTCTTGGATTTCGAGTGCAGCCGGTGATCAATGGATCTATGTAGAATTAAAAGGAATTTATAAAATTTCAAGTATGCAGGTTGATTGGGGAAATAATTATGCACCTAATTATGAAATTCAGATTTCTGATGATGCACAAATGTGGCAAACAGTAAAAACTATAATTGATGGACAAGGTGGTAATGAGAACATTTCAGATTTAGGTAATCAAGAAGCACGATATGTTAGATTAAAATTAAATGGTTCTAGTGGCTCATCATACCAAATCATCCAGTGGTCAGTTTATGGCGAACTTGTTGAAGCAGAAAATTTAGAGAATATTGCTTTAAATAAAACAGCAACAGCTTCTTCAGTTTATAACAATGTTTATACTGCAAATAGAGCTATTGATGGAAGTTTTGAAAATAATGGTGGAAATGATCAATCAAGATGGGTTTCAAATAGAAATTCGAATGATGAATATATTCAAATAGATTTAGAAGCGAATTATGATTTAACGGGTGTAAAACTTTATTGGGAAGGAAATGGTGCTAAAAAATATCAAATTCTTGTCTCTGAAGATGGAAAAACATGGCAAAAGGTTTATCTAGAAGAGAATGGACAACCTGGAATTGCAAATATCCCATTTAATGAAACTGTTACTGCTCGGTATGTTAAAATGCTAGGTATAGAATGTGCTTCTAAATACGGATATTCATTATGGGAATTTGAAGTGTATGGAAAATTACACCAAGAACCAGTGGTGCCTGAAGTAAATATTGCATTGAATAAAACCTCTAAGGCAAGTAGCGAGTTTACTGACCCTAATGATGGTAATAAAACATATCAATCTTTATTAGCGTTTGATGGCAAAGGTACAAATGAAACAGTTGATGGAAAGCAATCACGCTGGGTATCTAATCGGAAATCTAATGATGAGTGGATATATGTAGACTTACAAGATATTTATAATATTTCTAAAGTTATTTTGAATTGGGAAGGAAGCGGTGCAAAGAAATACAAAGTGCAAGTTTCTAATGATGGTCAAGTTTGGATAGATATATCAGATATTAATGATGGCGATGGAGGTCTTGATGAATTATCATATAAAGATGTAACAGGACGATATGTAAGGATGTTAGGGATTGAAGTTGGAAGTGATTATGGGTATTCACTATGGGAATTTGAAGTTTATGGAACAACTTTAAAATCTAAGTTACAGGAAATTTATAAGAAATATAAAGATTTAGATATTTCATCATACACCCCTAATAGTATTGCGCGATATCAAGAAGCATTAAATAATGCTGTTAAAGTTTATAACGATGATGATGTTACATCTGAAGATATCTTAAAAGCAATTGATCAGTTGGAAGATAGTGTTAAAGGACTTACTAAGATTGTTGATAAAATGGAGTTGGAAGAAACAATCAATTCAGCAAGTAAACAATTAGATACAGCTAAATATACCCCTCAATCAATTGAATTACTTACAGTCACTTTACAAAAAGCTAAAGAAGTTTTCAATGATGATAATGCTACGAAACATGAAGTTGATGAAGCAATTAATAAATTAAATGAAGTAGTCGCAGCATTAGTTGAAAAAGCTGATAAAAATAATTTAATATCAATTTTTAATACTGCATTGAAACTTGATAAAGAAAAATATACTTCTGAAAGTCTTACTAAAGTTGAAGCCTTGTTAGAGAAGGTAGAATCAATTATTGATGATGAAAATGCTGCACAGGCAGAAGTCGATGAGATGTATGACCAATTGCATCAAGCGTTAGATCAATTAGTGATAAAAGAAGATGTAAATACAAACGATAAAGTTGAAGGTGATGTAACAGTTATTCCTACGCCAGAAAAAGAGATACCAAAAGATGATAGTACTTCAGCAGCTAAAACTGGTGATTCAGTATCTATTCAAATATTGGCGGGAACATTATTGATCAGCATCTTAGGAATTGGAATTTTAAGAAAAAAGAAACAATCATAAAAAGGAGACTTGGAATTAATTCCAAGCTCCTTTTATTATATAAATAGTGACATATCAGATTCTTCACCGTTAGCTAACATAGTAGCAACTCCCGATAATGTAACACCATCAATCAATTCTTCTTGTTTAATGCCCATTACATCCATACTCATCGAACAGGCAATTAGTTCAACACCATTATCTTGAGCTAGTTTGATTAAATCTTCTAAACTGTCAATATTTTTATCTTTCATAATAGTACGGATCATTTTAGCTCCCATACCACCCATATTCATTTTTGAAAGCGATAGTTTTTTTGAACCACGAGGCATCATCATTGCAAACATTTTTGAAATAAAATTCTTTTTGATTTTAACCTTTTCTGGTCGTCGAATGATATTTAGTCCCCAGAAGGTAAAGAACATTGTGACTTTTCGTCCCATAGCCGCTGCGCCATTAGCAATAATAAATGATGCAATTGCTTTATCTAAATCTCCAGAGAAAACAATCATATTTTTATTATTTTTATTTCCGTTTGAGATACTGTTCTGTCCTTTCTTTATTTTAGCACTGCTAATTCCTTTATTACAGCTAAGTTCTATTAGTTCATTACCAGTACGACGACAATAGCCATCTAGATCTGTAGCAAAAGCCGGGTCCGTAGTTTGAATTTCAATAATATCGCCATCTTTAGCAGTTTCTAGTGATGCTGATAATTTTACAATCGGACCTGGACACTGAAGACCGCAGGCATTAATTTTAATTGTTTCTGGATTTTCTATGGGACAAGCAGGATGCATTGTCTTGATTTTGGGTTCATCATGTTCTTGATTAAAAATTGTATTATATAAGCGATATCCTCCATTGAGATTATAAGTATCAAAACCATTTTGACTTAAAATCCGTGATGCTATATAGCCTCTAAGTCCAATCTGGCAGGTTACATAAATAGGTTTATTTAAATTAAGCTCATGAAGACGAGTTCGCAAGGAATCCAATGGAATATTAATGTAACCATCGATGTGACCATTTGCATATTCTAATTCAGTACGAGTATCTAATAGAATCACACTGCCATCACGGGGCAGTGATGCAACATCATCCCAATTATATTGTTTGATCTTGTCAGTAAGAATATTTTCAATTACAAAACCAGCCATGTTAACAGGATCCTTTGCTGATCCATATGGTGGAGCATAGCAAAGTTCTAATTCAGTTAAATCAAAACCCGTCATTTTGGCACGAATAGCAGCTGCTAAAACATCCATGCGCTTGTCAACCCCATCATAACCAACTATCTGAGCCCCTAAAATGGTTCCCGTTGATTTATCAAAAAGGACTTTTATTGACATATTGACCGCACCTGGATAATAGCCGGCATGATTAGCTGAATATGTGTAGACTTTATCGTAATTGAGATTTAATTCCCTAGCAGTTTTTTCATTGATTCCGCTACTTGCAACAGTTAAGTCAAAGACTTTTAAAATTGATGAACCTTGTGTTCCTTGATAATGGCGATCAAAACCGCAAATATTATCAGCTGCAATTCGTCCTTGTTTATTAGCTGGGCCTGCTAGGGGTACATAACTTGCTTTATTAGTAACAAAATTTTTGATTTCAATAGCATCGCCTACAGCATATATATCTTTGATTGATGTTTCCATCTTATCGTTGACGATGATTGCTCCGCGAGAATTAGTTGCAATTTCTGTATTTTTTACAATCTTAGTTTCAGGTACCACACCAATTGCCATAATTACCATATCTGTATCTACAGTTTGATTATTTAGAGTAACTGTCAGCTTGTTACCGGCTTCATTAATAGCTTGAAGTTCTGTTTCTAAAACTAAGTTAATTCCTTTGCTTATAAGATGTTGATGAACTTCACAAGCCATCTCATAGTCAATCGGAGAAATGACTTGATTAGCCATTTCTACAATCGTTACATTTATTCCAGTTGAATGTAAATTTTCTGCCATTTCAATACCAATAAATCCCCCACCTACAACAATTGCATGTTTTGGTTTATGGGTATCAACGTATTCTTTTATTGCATAAGTATCAGGGATATTTCTAAGTGTAAAAACTTTATTTGAATTGATTCCAGGAATATTTGGCTTGATTGGTTTTGCTCCCATTGAAAGAAGTAATTTATCATAACTTTCCTGATATTCTTTTTGTAATTGATGATTATATACAGTAACGGTTTTAGTTTCAGGAGTAATAGCAGTAACTTCGTTAAAGTTGCGAACATCGACATTAAAGCGTGCTTTAAAACTGTCAGGAGTTTGTAAGGTTAAAGCCTCTTGATCAGTGATTTCACCACCAATATAATAGGGTAAACCACAGTTAGCAAATGATATATATTCATCTTTTTCAAACATAATAATGTTGGCAGATTCATCTAAACGTCTTAGACGAGCAGCAGCTGAAGCGCCACCAGCGACTCCGCCTACGATAAGAATTTTTTGATTAGTATTCATTTTTTTCCTCCATAATTATTAATCTATGATTCATTTTCAAGATTATTATAATTTTAATTTAAAATTAGTTCTGTAACTAGGTCACACAATTATAAGAATAGTGGTTTAGTAAGGAAAATTATTTAATAATGAGATATTCATGTATTTTGAATTATGTATACATTTATTATCTTCAATATTCAATGAAGTCAAGTATTGATTTATATTAGAAGTAAGATTGTTATCTTTCAATAATGTTAGGAAAGCTATACTAAAACTAAATATTTTGATAATTATCAAAGAAGTGATAAATATTTGTAATAAAAAATACAATTATTTTTATCTATTCAGAATAATTAATTAGAGTTTAGGATATGAATATCAGCGTTATTAATAAAGTAATTTAGAAGCTAGATAATTATCTATATTAAATTGATTGACTAATTTGTTGATGTAATGTAAAAAATGGATTGTTGATATTAAATTAGACAAGACCAAAACCATTCATATTAGACACTTCTTAATGTCATATAGGCAGTTTTTTTTGATTTTGTTAAAATGTTCATTGGAAATAAAGATAATCTTTAGTTAGGCATTTTAGAACTAGCTGAATAAATAAGAAATCAAAGGTCATTATTAGATTTAGTAACCGGGTTTTGTCTTAATATACGAAATATCCAATAATTCCTGTGATAATCATTAGGGCAATCGGATTAGGTTTCTTTTTTTGTAACCATAATAAAGAAATTACAAAAATAATTATTGCTAAAAAGTTGATAGAGTTATTTTCAACAAAAGTTAGAATTAAAATTGTTGCACCGGCAGACATGATCAAACCAACTGATGTAGCTTTTAAAGTATTTAGAATATTTGTAATTATTTCTAGTTTTTGATATTTAGTAAAAAGAAGATAAAGGATAATTGAAATTGTTGCTCCAGCAAAAATACAACCAATTGTAGCAACGATAGCACCACTAATTCCAGCTAGTTGAATACCCACAAAAGTAGAGGTATTAACTGCTAAAGGGCCAGGTGTCATTTGCGAAATTGTGATAATGTCAGTAAATGTATTGGCACTGATCCAATGATAGTTATTGACGACCTGTTCTTGAATCAAAGGAATGATTGCATAGCCGCCACCAATACTGAATAATCCAATTTTAAAGAAAATTATAAATAAATTTAACATTGGCAGTACCTCCGGCGATAGTATAGTTGAGCAGTGGCTACGATAATTGTAATTAAGATTATTACAACGATATTAACTTTAAAGATATAGCTGGCAATGAAAGTAATAGGAATCATCGCGGTTAATAATTTTGAATGTTGTTCATTAATAGCTCTTGTCATTCCTATTAGGATATCCACGATAATAGCAGCAATTCCGGCTTGCATTCCTTTTAAGATAGCCATAATGATGTGATTTGTACTAAAAACTTGATACCATAATGAAACAACTGCCAAAATAGTAATTGGCGGAATAATCGCTCCAATGCAACTAACGATAGTTCCAATGGTACCGGCAACTTTATAACCAGCTAATGCCGCAAGATTGATTGCGATTGCTCCAGGTGTTGTTTGGCTAATTGCCGACATGGTGATTAAGTCACTTTCATTGAAAATTTTTCTTTTTTCAACAAAATACTTACGAACCATTGATACAACCACATAACCACCTCCAAATGTAAAGCTGCTAATAAAAATATTGATAAAGAACAACCATGTAAGGTCTTTTAGTTTATTTGCTTTCATTAATATTCTCCTTTATATATCAAGATTATATAAGTTGTATATACATTAGTAAAATGATATAATTTAATGAAATACATTACTTTTATTCATGATAGGAGAAAGCTATGAACCTTAGACATTTATTAATATTTAAAACAGTAGTTGATACAGGGAGTTTTACTAAAGCAGCAAAACAATTATTTATTACGCAATCTGGAGTATCGCATGCGATTAGGGAATTAGAACAACAAACAAATGCTGTCCTATTCGATCGTTTATCAAAGGCAATTATATTGACTCCTGCAGGGAAATTATTATTGGAAAAAGTTATTCCAATTTTATCACTATATCATGACTTAGAAAAACAAATAGATGTTTTGGAAATGAGTGCGCCTCTAAAAGTTGTTTCAAGTATTACTATTGCAACTTTTTGGTTACCAAAGATTCTAAAACAATTTGCAAGCAGCTATCCTAATATTAAGGTTGAGGTGCAAGTGGTCAGTGCAAAAGAAGCATTGGCAGTTTTGGAATGTGGAGAAGCCGATCTTGCTTTGGTAGAGGGAGTAGTTCCACCAGGACCCTTTATTGTAATAGATTTTTCTTCTTATCAATTAAACGTTTTATGTGCACCAGATTATTTTGCGGATAATGAAATTACATTAAAAGAACTTTGTACTCATGATCTTTTGCTTCGTGAAAAAGGGAGTGCAACTAGAGATATTATTGATAGTTGTTTATATTTGCGAGGATTGGCAGCATATCCTAAATGGACAAGTGTAAATTCAAAGGTCCTGATTGAAGCATGTAAGGCTGGATTTGGTTTTGCGGTTTTACCTACTCTTTTAGTTACTGAGGAGTTAAAGCATGGTACTTTAAAAACGGTGGAAACAGATGAATTGCTTTATAATAAAACAAAGCTTTTATATCATCAAGAAAAATATATAAGTGAACCATTGGCTAAATTAATTGATATTATTGGAGAGGCTGAATAAAAGAGGCTATAAGGAATAAAGTTTTTTAAACTTTTAGGTGTTATAGCCTCTTTTAATGTATTTAGAGTAGAAGTAGTAGTCTTTTTATGGTTGATGATTTTATCGATATTTTTATAATAAGTTAGAAATATTAATAAAAAACAGTAAAATATTTATTTTTTACTTTAAATCACTAATATTTATCATTATAATAAAAAAGTATTTTGAAAGGATAAAGGGTAGGATGTTTAAAGATTATGTATTAAGTTTGAAAAAAGAATTTGCAGGTTATAATGGTCAAAAGCTAGTAATGGATATTTTGGCAGGATTAACCGTAGCTGCGGTTGCGTTGCCGTTAGCTTTGGCTTTTGGGGTGAGTAGTGGTGCTGATGCTGGGGCTGGTTTGATTACAGCGATTATAGCAGGATTATTGATCGGTGGCTTATCTGGGGCATCGTATCAAATTTCTGGACCAACTGGAGCAATGTCAGCAATTTTAATTGGATTGTCAACTACATATGGTTTACAGGGAGTGTTTGTTGCTAGTTTTATTTCTGGGGTAATGTTATTAATTGCTTCATTATTTAAGTTTGGTAAGATAGTATCATTTATACCAGCTAGTGTAATTACTGGATTTACGAGTGGAATCGCAATAATTATTGCAACTGGACAAATTGATAATTTTTTTGGAGTTACTTCGAAAGGAAGCAATCCGATTGAAAAAATCTTATCTTATCGTATGTTAGGCTTTAATGTAAATTTAGAGGCACTGTTTTTTGGGATACTAGTAATAGCAATTATTATTTTATGGCCTAAAAAATGGGGAAATATATTTCCGGCTTCATTAGCTGGAATTATTATTGCTTTGATTATTAATTTAGTATTTAAATTTAATGTAGCAGAGGTCGGGAGTATTCCATCTACATTATTGCCTAAAGCTCGTTTGTCATTGAATAGTTTAAATTTAACAGCAATAACAAATCTAATTATTCCTGCATTTAGTATTGCTATGTTAGGAATGATTGAATCACTTTTGTGCGGTGCTAGTGCTGGAAAAATGAAAAATGAAAAGTTAAATGCTGATCAAGAACTTTTTGCACAAGGGATTGGTAATATGGTTATTCCTTTTTTTGGAGGTGTTCCTGCTACAGCTGCTATTGCTAGAACGAGTGTTGCGATTAAAGCTGGCGGTCAAACGCGTTTAGTTAGTATTTTTCATGCAGCGGCTTTACTAATTTCAATGTTTGTTTTAGGTCCATTTATGTCAAGAATTCCTTTATCAGCTTTAGCCGGTGTGTTAATTATGACCGCCTGGAAAATGAATGAATGGCATGAAATTAAACAATTTTTTTCGAAACGAATAAAAACAAGTATGACACAATTCTTAGTAACAATGTTAGCGACCGTTGTATTTGACTTGACAGTTGCAATTGTAATTGGAGTGTTTATATCTATGATTTTATTTGTAATCAATAATTCTGATTTAGATATTGAAACAAGTGATATTGAACCACAACGACTTGATAAGGAGTTAAATTATGATCATCAAAGGACTAAAGTAATTTATATGGCTGGTCCATTGTTTTTTGGAAATCAAGAACAAATAATTACAAAAGTTAATGAGATTTTAAATGAATGTAATAATATTATTTTTTCAATGCGTGGTGTACCTTCAATCGATGATTCAGGGATCCGGGAGTTTATTGATGTAGTAGAATTATGTCGCCAAAATAATATTAATGTTTTATTTGCTGGAGTCCAAAAAAATGTAATGAAACAATTCAAGCGACATCATTTCGTAGAATTAGCACAACCAAATAATTTTTGTTGGGATGTTATTAAAGCATTAGATAAAATTGAACAAAAAGGATAAAAAAACTTGGATTTAACCAAGTTTTTTTTCATCTTTAATAATTTCATTGATTGTATATTGAGCATTTTCCGCACGTTCTGCTTCATCGCTATTATATGTGATCAGGGCCTTCCATAAAGCCCAGCCACAAGCACGATCAATCATCCCTTGATCTAGTTTTTTTAAGAATCGCTGTCGGCTTTCTTCTTCAAAAAAAGTCCAAGCCATTGCATAATCACAAGAAGGATCTCCAACACCTAAAACACCAAAATCAATTACTGCTGCTAATTTACCATTTTTAACAAGTAAATTGCCAGGGGCTATATCGCCATGAACCCAAACATTTAAATCAGATACTGATGCATTAAGGGCACGTTGCCAGATTTTCAGTAGCAGCTCAGTTGGTAAAACAGTTTTAAGATTTTCTAAAGCTTCGATTGTTTCATTGTGATATACTGCTAGATAACCACCACGATAATAGTTGTGAAGTCCTGCTTGAGGACCATTGGTTGTATCAATTTTCTGAAATTCTTTTAAGAATTTAGCTAGGTCATCAGCAAATTCATTTAAATTATTAATGTTTTGCTTTGTTAAAGTATCACCTTCTATATATTTGTTGATTGACCAAGAAAATGGATATCCACAGCTTGGATAACCTTTAGCTATTGGCGAAGAAATTGTCATGGTTAAATGTTTTTGGAGATAAGGTAGCCATGTAAGTTCTTTTTCAACTTGGGCTGCATAGCCTTTACCACTAGGCAAACGGACAGTCATCTTTGATCCTAAATGAAATGTTCGATTATCATGTCCGCTTTTAGCGACTGGTTCAATTACTAAATCTTTCCATTGAGGAAATTGTTCGTTAATTAAGTTTTGTACTAGTTTTTTATTAATTTCAATCATATCATTATTCCTTTATAAATTTATGTTCATTAATCATAATTTGTAATTCATTAATAAAATGAGAAACATGGTAAGCACCACATAATTGATAGTGATAGAAGAGTTTTATCATTTTGTTTGTAGTATTTACCAATTGCGAAAATTGGTAATAAGTAATGTGGCTTATCATTAATTGTTAAAAAAACTCATTGAATGTTACCTAGGGTGGACAGGAAAAGTTAAATGAATTAACAGATTCTTGTTTAGGAAATATTTTTTAATTTCACCGTAAGTTTTAAGATTATTTAAGTAATTTGGATAGAAATATTTAAATTTATAATTATATTCACTCCATAGGATAGAAAAAGTTTCATCGTCGAAATGAAAAATAGTATAACTTGGATTCATTGTTTTATATGTTCCTAAAATTCCTTGATTTATATATAGTTAGTTTTTCTATTTTAAGAAGGCTGATCTTCGTGTTCTAATCATATTTACTTACCTCGCTTTTCTTATATTCTATCAGATAGTAACCTAGAGTAAAAGTTTTTTCACTTTAGTGTGAGTTTAGCAGGGGGCTTTAGGCTATTAAATAAATGCAAAAAAGTTTGTAGATAACAATCGACAAACTTTAAATTAATTATGGTACAGGAAATGGGACTTGAACCCACACGAGAAAATCTCACTAGAACCTGAAACTAGCGCGTCTGCCATTCCGCCACTCCTGCATTATTAATAAGTACAATAATTGTTGAGAAGATCTTGAGATAATTTGGTTGCATGGAGGATAGTTAATATTGAGAAAAAAGAGTAAGCAAAAACATATGTTTTAAAAACAAAAACCATTACTAAACCAATGAATCCTTCTACAAGAAATATAATTAAATAAATGTAAGGGAGGCAGGTTATTAAAAATGGTTTGCTAATAGCAATGTTTTTTAACAAACTGAATTTTTTTAGTATTAGCAAGACAATATATAATCCATAGCTAGATATTGACCATAAAACTGTTCTAAAGATCAAATCAAAAAGAATTTTCTATTTTGAAAAAAGGATAGCACCAAATATAACCTAGACACATTATAATCAAATAAATACTGCTTAGTATTAATGCCTGTCTTTTCATTGGCTAGTCATCCTAAAAGCTATACATGATTGTGATATTTAATGACAGGTTAATCTAAATTAAAATAATTATTAAAGTCCTTTAATAATATTATTATACATCATTTAATTTGATTTGTTAATTAGTTAAACATTTTGTTATAATAAAAATAGTGAAAATGGAGGTTAGGTATAATGGCTGTTTTAGACACAGAGATTTTAGTTAATTATTATTTTGAGGAAATTTGTAAAATTCCCCATGGCTCTTATAATGAAGAAAAGATTGCTGACTTTGTTGAAGCATTCGCGAAAGAAAAAGGTTTTAGATATCATCGGGATCACTTAAATAATATTGTTATTTACAAAGAAGCTAGTCAAGGATATGAAAATCATGAAACACTGATGTTGGAAGCACATATGGATATGGTCAATGAAAAGAATAAAGATAGTAATCATGATTTTGAACATGATCCATTAGATTTGTATCTTGAAGATGGCTATGTTAGTGCTAATGGGACGACATTAGGAGCAGATGATGGCTATGGAGTTGCTTATATGTTGGCAATCTTAAGTGATCCTAATGTTAAAAATCCACCTTTAGAGTGTGTTTTTACAGTTGCCGAAGAAGTTGGTCTTGATGGAGCGTTAGGTTTTGATGCAAGTTTATTAAAGGCGACAAGAATGATTGGGCTAGATAGTGAAAATGAAGGAGAAATTTGCACAACTTCATCAGGAGGCTGTGATGTAATGATTACTAAGGAATTATATTTTACTAGTAATGAAAATCCAACTTATACATTATTAATAAAAGGATTGTCAGGAGGACATTCTGGAGGTGAGATTCATCGCGGTAAAGGAAATGCCAATAAATTGGCTGCTCGAGTTATGTATGGTATGATCAAGGCAAATTTAGATATCCAGCTAGTGGATCTAAATGGTGGATTAAAAAATAATGCGATTCCCCGTGAATGTGCAATTGTTTTTGCTAGTACAAGTGATTTTAAGTTACTTCAGGAAGTGGCAGATGAGTATCAAGATTATTTTAGTGAAGAATTTGAAATTAGTGATCCTGGTGTTAAAGTTGAGTTATCATTAAATAATGATATTGCACAGCAAACGTTGAGTATAAAAGAATCAAAAGATATTATAAAATTAATGATGGCAGCTAAGAGTGGTTTTGTCGAACGTTCATTAGTGATTGAAGATTTGACAACGGTTTCATTAAATATGGGTGTAGTATCAATTAAAGATAAACAATTAAAAATAGATTATTTACTACGTTCACCAATGAAAAGCGCTGTGATGAACATGGTTGATGAATTAGATATTATTGCAGATGCCTTTGGTGGCACAATTACTCCAGCAAATTATTATCCTGGTTGGAATTACGACCAACATTCAAAATTACGTGATTTATTTAAAGCATTTTATTTTAAACGTACTGGAGCAGAAGTAAAAGAAGTAGCTACTCATGGTGGACTAGAAACGGGAATCTTTAAAGGGAAGATGCCAGCGCTAGATATTATTACGATGGGTCCTAATATGGCAGACATCCACACTCCAGATGAACGTATGGAAGTTGCATCATTTGTAAATTGTTACGAAATATTAAAAGATTTTATTGCGACATTATAAACCAAGTGTTAACTTGGTTTTTTCATTCTTTGAAAAGGGATATTGTTGAAAAGTGGCGATAATAGGAATACAATAATATGAGTTATAATAGATAAAAGAGGGAAAATTATGTTTAAAATGAAAGTTGATTTAACCAAAGATCCAATTTTAAAATCATTGTTGATCTTTGCGTTTCCATTATTTGTGGCTAATGTTTTTCAACAACTTTACAATACTATGGATACGATGATCGTAGGAAACTTTTTAGGGGATACATCATTGGCGGCAATTGGAGCATGTGGTGCTATTTATGAATTATTAGTTGGTTTTGCTTTAGGGGTAGGAAATGGATTAAGTATTGTTACAGCACGAAGTTTTGGTGCTAAAGATGAGAACTTGTTAAAAAAATCAGTTGCGGGATCAATCGTAATAGGAATCTTGTTAACTATTATTTTAATGCTTTTTTCACAGTTTTGTTTATATCCGCTATTAGAATTATTAAATACACCAGCAAATATAATTAATGAGGCATATGATTATATTTTTATGATTACTATTTTTGTTGGGGTAATGTTTGCTTATAATTTGTGTGCTGGATTATTGCGAGCAATTGGCAATAGTGTAATGCCGCTTGTTTTTTTACTTATTTCTTCAGTCTTGAATGTAGGATTAGATTTATTATTTATTACTCAATTTAATATGGGAATTCAAGGTGCTGCTATTGCAACTGTTATTGCTCAAGGAGTTTCGGCAATTCTTTGTTTTTATTATATTTATAAAAAATGTCCTATTTTGCTTCCTCACAAAGAGCATTTTAAAATTAGCAGGGAACTATATCAAGAATTGGCAGGGCAAGGTTTTTCGATGGGATTAATGATGTCGATTGTTTCTACAGGAACTGTTATTTTGCAAACCGCCATCAACAAATTTGGTTATTTAATTATTGCTGGACATGTTACTGCTCGTAAATTAAATAGTTTTTGTATGATGCCTGCAGCAACATTGGGTCTAGCCCTATCTACTTTTGTTTCACAAAATAAAGGGGCAAATCAAGGATTGCGAATTCGACAAGGGGTCCGTTATGCTAATTTAATTGCAGTAGGGTGGAGTGTTATTGCAACAGTTGTATTATTCTTTATTGCCCCAACTCTAGTTCAATTATTGTCAGGGTCAAGTAGTGCAGTAGTAATTGATAATGGTTCATTATATTTAATGCTAAATGCTCCATTTTATTGTATGTTAGGAATCTTATTGAATCTTAGAAATTCTTTACAGGGATTGGGGCGTAAGATTATTCCTTTAGTTTCAAGCATAATTGAATTTATTGGGAAAATAGTATTTGTTTGGCTGTTTATTCCATTGTTAGGATATTTTGGGGTTATTATTTGTGAACCGGTAATTTGGTGTTGTATGTGTTTACAGTTAGCTTATTCTTTTTATCGGGATCCATACATTAAAGAATATAGAAATATTAAGAAAGAGGCTGTAACGGGTAAATAATTATGTTGTGGTTTTGTCTTGTGCAAAAAGCACTCTATGATGAACGCTTTTTTCAGACTTTTGACAAAGTGATACTCCAAAACGAGTATCGCTTTTTTTATATTGACTAACTTATAGAAAAATAGCGTTTTTGGATTACATACAGTGTTGTTCCCCTATCTTGCTATTATTTTTAGAATGTGATACGCAAAAATCATTAGTCCTTGATGCTGATTCTCCTTAAGCCCTTTTTACTCTTGTATATCTCAAATTGTGATGTTTTTTGCAATTCTATGGATTTAATTTGTATTTCCTATATCCTAACTTATTTGTAGCGCTGTATTCTAAAATCTTTATGTTGGGACATACATATTCATATTTTTTAATGTAGCTTTTTTTGTGATTGATCTTTTATATGGTGCATACATCTTTTGTTTGTTTTCTAATATCGTCTTACAAATTGTCAGTGTGATATATTCTGGATTTAAACATATATTTTTTGTCCTATCTTTATATTCTTCATTTAGTAACGCATACGTTGGAAAAACGATACACTGTTATGCACGTTGCCTGTGACGCAATAGTTTAATCCAACCAATCTGTTTTTATCACAAAATGTTTGATGGGAATATACTATTCATATAGATATGCCGGGAAACCGTAACAGCTGTTTCAAAATAGATCCTGATGCAACATTTATGCATATGAAATACGATTACTATAAGCATACAAATGTATTTAAACCTGAATATAATATCCAATTTGGGATAAGTGATGGAATTATAAGAATTATATATATCAGCAGTAACGGTAATGATTTAAAAACATATATACTATCGATGAAAAATATGAAGCAATCTATGGAAAGCTTCCTAAAAGAACACCAGCAGGTGTAAAATTAGAGATATAAATTTTTTCAAAAATAAGGTAATTCTTTTAAAATGCGTCAAAAAACAGTAAATTAATGAGGAAAAGACAGAGTAAAAAGGCTAAAATTTTATCATTTATTTTAATTTACAAAAAAAGAACTGTAATACTCTAAAATAGCTAAAAAACTACACAATCATTACAGCCACTTTTTATCATATGTTTTTTTATAAAAAATAACAATTCAATGCAATTAATTTTAGATAATTCCTTTGAATTAAAATGTTGTCATCTTAATTTGATGGTATTGGTAAAATTATTTTCTTTATATATATTTCTTAATTCTATTTTGATAATTTTGTTTTGAATATCAAACAAAATCTTATTATATAAATTTACAACTTATTGAATATTAGTATAATTAAAGTATAAAGACATTTTCGTTGCACTGCTATTGCAAGGAGGTATGATGTTTATGAATGATACCATAAAAACAATTAATCACAAGATACAAGAAATGTCTTTTGAAGATTTAAGATTGATTTGCACAAAACATAGTATTGATATTTCAGATGGAAATCTCAATGCAATTTTGTCACTCATAAAAAATAATCCATCAACTATTATGTTTGCTGACTATCATCCAATTATCTATATTCAGATTTTGAATAAATTAGATGATAATATTTTAAATATATTCAAGCCTCTAATAGAGAAGGATTATTTAATGCATGATATCAAAAAGTTGTGTAAAATCAATTAAGGATTTATCATTTTGACGAAGAATGTCTTTAGGTATGATAATAAATGATATATAATTTAATGCATATGACAATTTTAAAAATGTTGCAGTTTGACATTGTTTGAAATCATCAGATTCAGACTAATTTGACTATCATCGATATGGAATACTAAGATAGAACTGAATAGTATAAAATAGTAGTTATCATTCCATATATTATATTAATCTAGCTTACAGATAAAGAAAAAATATTATGATTGTTATATCTGCTGCAAAAGCATCTTTAAAATTTGCTAACATTTTTATAATATAAAATTTCTCTTTAGATAAACAAAACTAAAGAGATTTTTTGTTTTAATATTCTAAAAGCAGTAAATAAATACATATTTTGATAGAATACAATTGGCGGTAATATAATGTATGCAGCTGATTATTTATTAAAAAAGGATTGTAGCAATATGAGTTTTGTAGGCATACATAATACAAAAAAAACAATATAGAGGATTGTATAGGATTAATACTTACTGCAAATATAAGCTATATTGAGTTCTTTTCTTTAATGCATAAAGCTATTAAAAAGAATATTACTGAGTATAATGATGGAATATATAATTTTATTGTTGATTTAATAGATGAAAATAATGATTATTTTGTACAAAAAGTTCAAATAGATGCTAAGGATGATGCTCCGAGATTTTCAAATAAAGATTAGCTAATAGAAAATGGGACTAAAATTCTAAAACAGAAGATATTGAAATTAGTTGGGCTGTTTGGACTTGATGTAAAATATAATCTAGTTGGGCTCTCGATAAACACTCTAAACTTCTATCCAAAAACACAATATATGAATAATTGCTAGTATAAAAGAACATGGAGCGCAGCTTCATCAAAACTAACTACATTTAAAATCATAAGAGCTCCTTTTTGATATAGCTGTTAAACTAAGGTATTGTCATCCTCTATACTCATTGTATCCATTTGTTCTTTTGTGATACCATTTCTGTTTCCATATTTAATCCAATATTTTGTTGATGCTTTAATAAATAATTTTGGGGTGAGCGGCATTGTTATATGGAGTGTTTTATAGTTTTTTGATAGGATTGAATTTGCTAATTTCTTTACTTTTCTTGTTACAAATATTTTGAAAGGGGTTTTTAGGATTGCTTCTCCACTACCAATTTTTAAAACAGATCCAAACTCACAATTTGTTTTCTTACAAAACAGCTCTATCATTTTAACTGCTAAATCATTTTGTGTATATTCTAAAAATCCACAATTTATTATTACTGAAATTACTGGTTTTTTATCTGGTAAGTTGTTTTCAAGACTTTTAAGAAAATTTAAAAGTGTAGCAGGAATCCCGTCAGCATATAATGGAAAAACCAGTAACATATCGGAGAAATCATTCATTTTAGAACATAATTTATCATGATTTTGCTTTGTTATATTGTAATATTCAATGTCTTTATTATATTTTTTTGAAAAAATGTCTGCATAACATTTAGAATTTGATTTAGGTGCTCGCGGACTTCCGTTTAATATCACTATTCGCTCCATTTTATCATCTCCGTTTTCACAGTTTTTTCTAGGTTTTGTTCATTTGTAAATAATATTTTATAGTGTTTAAAATTCATGTTTTTAGCATTTCTTTCAACCAGAGCTTTAAATATCTCTTTTTCTTCAGTGCCTATTTCTCCATAGGCAATAATTGTAGCATTTTTCAATTCTACACTTCTTTGAACATGATGTGTTTCTCCGTTTAGTATTCTAATAAATGCCTTTTGAATCGGAATTGCACGTTCAAGCATTGTCTTCATAGGGGTATCATAACCACCATATAATATTTTACTGATATAAATTAAATTATCACTCTTGGCAATGTACGGATATACTTTTGTTGCATCGTCACGTATAACACATTTCCCCGGTGTCTTAGTCCAACAGCTAAAGCATCCAGTGCAGTTAGCTATATTTAATGATGATAGATCTATAAATTTTGTATTAGAATGATCTGATACGTCAAGATTTAGATATTTATCACTTAATATTAATTTCATTTTTACCTCCTTTTAAAAAATACTATAGCAATTGATAAAAATATATCCCATTATATTATTATGTCCCAAATATACTGAATAATTTTCCAAAATTAAAATAGTAAACTTACATTACAATTTAAACTTTTTCAGTACTTATTATAGCATGGTATTTATTTCTTGTCTTTTTTGATTATTTAGAAATTATATAGTGAAAATAATATCAAAAAATCGTAATTATAGCGATAGTGGTAACATTACTCTTTGAGATAATTATAGAAAAAATAACTACCTTACTCACAAAAGAAAAAGATAGTTATTATATTAATCCCAAAATCCAAGAAATAATTGTTTATCAGCTGTATCGCTATTCATATACACTGTAATCTATATTTTAAATAAGATTAAATATCAAAATATATACTTAA
>UMGD01030056.1_pt1 | contig 24797 bp, 24 predicted proteins | sample 1965201 | NCBI WGS metagenome assembly UMGD01 (sample SAMEA4836066, study PRJEB28245) | human gut metagenome | biome: gut microbiome; material: fecal sample | place: Denmark | collected 2008 | reverse complement strand
CGATCGTAGGCATGGACAACCCATTTCACTACCGGAACAAGGCACAATTTCCTATCGGAACGGACAAAGAGGGACACATCATAACCGGATTCTACGCCGGAAGGACCCACAGCATCATCCCAAATACCGATTGCGCGCTGGGCGTGGAAGTAAACGAAATAATCCTGAAGCAGATCCTTGCATTTATGGAAGAGTATAAGATCAGCGCTTATGATGAGACAGAGCATAAAGGCCTGGTGCGCCATGTGCTGATCCGGTACGGATTCGTCACGAAAGAGATCATGGTCTGCCTTGTGATCAACGGAAATCATCTGCCCCATGGGGATATCCTGGCAGAGCGCCTGGCGAAGATCGAAGGAATGACCAGCATTACCCTGAGCATCAACAAAGAAAAGACGAATGTTATCATGGGCAGCCAGATCGAGCCTCTGTGGGGGAAGACCTACATTACAGACTATATAGGAAATATAAAGTATCAGATCTCGCCGCTGTCCTTTTACCAGGTAAATCCAGTCCAGACGGAGAAACTATACGGACTGGCGCTTGAGTACGCCGGGCTTACCGGCAAAGAGACGGTCTGGGACCTCTACTGCGGCATCGGAACCATATCCCTATTCCTGGCGCAGAAGGCCAAGGAAGTCTATGGCGTGGAGATCGTGCCCCAGGCTATCGAGGACGCCAGGAATAACGCGAAAATCAATGGGATCGAGAATGCCCGGTTCTATGTGGGCAAGGCAGAAGAAGTGCTGCCGGAGTATTATGCGCAGTATGAGAAAGAGCATGGGAAGAAGGCCCATGCAGACGTGATCGTGGTGGACCCGCCGAGGAAAGGATGCGAGGAATCGCTGCTTCAGACCATGGTGGATATGGAGCCGGATCGGATCGTGTATGTGAGTTGCGACTCGGCTACCCTGGCTCGGGATGTGAAGTTCCTGAGGGAGAAAGGGTATGAGCTGGCTAGGGGGAGAGGCGTGGATCAGTTTGGGCATACGGTGCACGTTGAGTGCGTCGTGTTGATGTCAAGGGTTGAGAAGTAGAGTGTGAAATAGGCTTGAAATAAGGGGATTTCCGTGATTTGAGTTCGGGTGCATACCGGGAATCAAATCACGGATTTTTCTTTAAGGGAACATATCTACTGATTTTCTCCGTAGGGTTGAGTTGACAGGATGAAAACGGGTAGGGTTGTGGAGATAGGATTGTTATGTTAAAATGACCGACTTCATTGGAGTAATTAATAAATGCTTTTTATGCTAAGGAAGACATCACCTCGCCTTAGCATAAAAGCGTTCCCAATCTGCTATTCATTAACATCAGATACTTCTGCTTCGAACAGCTTTGGAATATTATAAAGAATAGAATTTGCTTCATTTCTAACATTTGTGTTTTCGCATTCAAGCAGTGTTCTTTTGAGGCGGAACTCGTTATCTTCATTTACCGCAATGAAATCATCAAGATGTTCCTTGATGTAAGTTGCTGATTCTCGTGAAAAACCGTTTCTCTGTAAAAAGATGGTGGTTTCATTGGTTGTGCCATATTCCACATACTCATACCAGTTGTTTGTATCGAGGGATTTCTCACCGTAGATACTTTTATACATATTGGCAAACCGTAAGAAGTAATTTGAAATGCTGAAAAGGATAATATTCTCAATTACCTCTAAAGTATCCGCAAACACCACATTTCTGTGTTCGGCAGTATCTTCGTAACGAACTACCGTGTAGGAATTCAGATAGAACCGCTGTGGATTTTGCTGTCTGAACCGTATGGCAGCTCTCATAATATAGTTGAGACCGTGTCCTTCCATCCACTGAGCCAATATTACGGCGTACCACGATAATTTGCTATGTCTGCCATCATCATCTCGTTTACCAAGGGTGGAATATTCATATCTGTCCCAGTCAAAGATTTTGCTCAAATCCTCAAGAAAACCAAGTACAACACTGTGGCTGAATTTTCCGTCTGATACCTCCGGGAAACAGGCTCCATTATGAATTGCCTGTGCCAATCTCCGTGTCTGATCAGCGGAAACATTGATATCGTTATCTATGTATCTTCTATTGTTGGAAAAAGAATTCCTGATGGTTTCAACGCCATCCTCCGGCAGATACTTTGCAAATTCACGTGTTACGAGACTTTCATGCTCGTCCATAATATCCTGTAAAAGCATCAAGCCAAATTTTCTCATCATAACATATTCTTCTTCGGGTTGATTTTCACTGTATTTGTCGATGACAGAATCACCGGATAGAAGAGTTTCCACAATATGCTTTTTCAACTTTGGCTTCAAATCCTGTACAACAGAGAGTTTTTGTTCTGGTACTGGCTCCTGCAACAGTTCAAGATATTCTTTTTCAGTAGTGCGTTTTTTGTCAGTGACGAAGAATACATTTCCGTACAAATTGAATTTAATTCTGCCCACTCGTCCGATTAGATTTTTGAATTCTACTCCGGACATTTTGGGACGGCCGTTGTAATTGTTGGCAACAAACAAATTATCGGCAGGGAGATTGACACCCTCGATTAAAGTGCTTGTGCAGAACATAGCCGTGATTTTTCCGTCTTTGAACAATTGCTCGATTCGTTGACGTATTGAGGATGGAAGATAGCCAATATGATAGGCTACTCCCTTTTCTATCAGTTCTGCAAGAAAATAATCACCGTGAACTTCTTTTTTTATATCTGAAGCAAGCTTTGCCAACTCCGGGGAATCTTGCTTTTGTCGATATCTAGCAAATTCACGTGCGTTCTCAATGGCAGCATTTTTTCCGCTGAAGTATGCAAGTGTCTTTTGCTTGTGTTCCACATCATAATGGTCCATTAACAGGATATAGTCCATAACAGAGGTGCCACTTCGATTTATCTTACATACGAATACTGGAGATTTGGTATGGTCATTATAAACGCTGATGGTTTGGTCCTCGCAGTTTATGATGAATTTGAATTGTGTGACAGGTGCAAAGGAGGATGTCACAGCATTTTCAGTACCTTTTTCGGCTTCCGTAACTAATCGCAGGTAGACCTCCGGGTTTGGAATGTTGGGCGATGCAAAAATAAAATGTGGTTTTGGCTCCTGCCGGGAAAGCATATCCACAACCTTATAATAAAATGGTCCGCGACTGTTTCTGCCGGAGATTTTATGTGCCTCATCAATAAAAAGATAGTCAATAACAAAATCCGGCTTGCTCATTAACAGATAGAGCAAGCGTTCTGGGGTCATTACTAAAATAAAATTGTGGTCTTCTTCCAATGAAATGTCGCTGGCTGCAGTAACTACCCGGTAGTTTCTTTCTTCAAGAATAACCTTAAGGTCATCGATGCTATCAGTACGAACTTCGTTTATTAGCGCCTTTGTTGGTACGATTCTGGCAAAGTTCAGTTTTTCACCACGCATTATTTGCTCCTGTATAAACACGTGCATAATAAAAGATTTTCCCATAGAGGTCGGAGCAGAATAGCTGAAAAATCCATTTTTCATTTTATCGTAGATGTGTTTCTGCTGTAGAAAGAACATCTTGGATTTGTCGGAAGGGATAGTGAGATATTCCTTGCAAAAAGCAGAAAATGCTTTTTCTTGGAGCGTGGACTCTATATACGGAGAGTCAACCAGGTCTTTCCCGCGATAGTTACCAACATTGGACAGAATGGAACCGGCATAGTATCTCACATCTTCGTTTTCCGGCTCCAAAGCAAGCAGAAGAGAAATGATTTCCTGTGCCCACATTTTATGGTCATCTGCTTTTTGCGAATGAGTGGATTTTGACAGTAAATCTGCAAAACGAAGGGCAGCATCAATATCGACTTCTCGCTTCTGGCGAATGTTTGTGAGATTGAACTTAATCAGGGCATAGTTATAGAGCATATTGTCATATATGCTGTTGAGAAAGTCGTTATGGTCTATTTCATTAAAAATTGATTCTCCAAGGTTTACCATTGATTCGCTCATAACGTAACATCTCCCTTCATAACATTCTCCATAATTTCCTTTTTGTTCAGTTCAGCATCATCAAAAGGAAGAATGTAGAAGTAAAAAGAATGTCCGTCAAGACCAAGATCCACAATTTTCTTTGCTATATAGGCGGCATGAGATTTGATATCCAAATCAAGCCGTTTCTCAACCATTGCCGCATACTGCTCATTCGTGTATCCTGCAGGATTTATTCCGAGTGTGTAGCCGAGAAATACACCATATGCTATTTCGTAGTCACCACTGCCGCCTTGCTGTGGGATTATCAGTTTCTTGATAAAATCGATTTCGCTTTCCTTGTAAAAGCGGCTTAAGGCAGTCTTTTCTACCATTTTGATTTCCCTGGCACTCCGCTTTTCAATGCGCAGGATAGCCTCAAATGCATTGTCTATGGCATCCTGAATATCCCCAACGATATTTGAAGTGCCGAACACCATTTCATATGTAGCTTGTCCATCTGCCTCACCGAGCGTTAGAAGATGAATGCTTTCGCATTCGCTGCTGTAATTTACTGCGTCCGTAGATAATTCGACACGGCTCAGAATTTTAGGTGCATCCAGTTTTTCTTCCAATAAAGTATAGACAAGCATTTCGCCCAGTTCATTGCCTGTTCCTTTCGTGTCGGCAGCTCCGTTTTCACGCATGACCTTTAGTGCCTGAGAAATAACGCTGTCATCATCGTCATTGATGTGGAAGTCCTCTAATGCAGCTCGTGAGAAAACATATTTTCCGATGTTTCGGTATAAGGCGGTTTGGAGGTCACCAGTATAGAATTTTTTCCCTCGCACTTTCAGATAGAATAGCCGCAATTCTTCATTGTTGCTAATTCCAAGTGTCTCAGTGTGGGGCACTTCGTTGAATATTCCATCCAGCGATTTTTTCTTGAGTGTTCCTGAAATATCTTCAGCCATGATGACCTCCTGTTAATCCTTATTTTTTTGTGTTATAGTTTCCTTCTTCCGCGACCATCAGCATTTCCGGCCCCGGCATTTCATAGGTTACCGATTTCTGTTCGGAAATCTCTGCTGTTGGAAGCGTGTAGGGCTTGCCTTCCTTGTTGTAGGTCAGATTAAACACCAAATCCGACAGCCACTTTTTGAAAGATGCGTTGTCCTGGTATTGTTTGAAAATCTCCATGTTATCAGCCATGATGGACAGAATGACTTGTTGCAGGGCACGTTCACTTTCAAGCCTTGCGCTTTGCTCATCTGAGTTTTTCATGGCATTTCGATACTTCTCATCCTTTGAGACCATTGAAGGGATTTCAAGTATCTGTCTGCGGGCATTATCCGGTTCTTTCCATTCCACATTTCCGAACATATCGTTAAATTCGGAGATAATGACAGAAAGCAAATCCAATTCCGGCTCTATAATATGTCCCGTTTTACCAGCCGGAACAGGAGCAATTTCGGAATCCTCATCCTCAAGCTTAATCGCCATAGAATCCCTTGCTTCATTCCGATAGCTGTCGAGGTCGATGGTTTCCAAAATACCCTGTGACAGATCATCATTACGAGGAGAAGGCAACTTTGGAATCAGCAGATTCAGGAAGATGGATAGCTTTTCCCATTCGGCATTCCCATAAGGGAGTATCGCACCAAGGAATCCGTATGTACGACAGAAAGCCTTTGCAGCACTTTTGAATTCTACTTGATCATCTGTGTCGAGTGCCTCATATGTTACCCGGCATTTATCAAGAATGTAGTCGAGCTTTTCACGGCTTACACCATTAAGGTACAGATTGATCTCTCTGTCGATATCATCCTGTGAGAATACCTGGTGGTTTTCCATAGTAGAAATCAAATCATATAGTTTATTCGGGTCGGTTTCCCCGGAGAGGATAGTAGTTCTATAATATTTTGAAAAGGACTCCTGGATGACTTCCGGCTTGTTGGCAAAGTCGAGTACACAGGTATCATGCTTTTTCGGATGGCAGCGGTTCAGTCTTGAAAGCGTCTGCACAGCACCGATGTCATACAGCATTTTGTCCACATACATCGTATGAAGCAATGGTTCATCAAATCCGGTCTGGAACATATCTGCAACAACCAGAATACGATAGGGGTCTTTTTTGAACTCCTTTGGGATTTTGGCATCCGTAAAACCATTTAATCCGGCGGATGTCAGTGCAGGCTCCTGTCCCTTATATTTGTGATCTCCAGAAAATGCAATGATTGTTTTATAAGGGCTATGCCTCTCTGCAAGGCATTTGTTGATTGCATAGTAGTACTCAATACAGCGAGGTATGCTTTCTGTAACAACCATAGCACGTGCCTGACCGCCGATTTTTCCTTTGGCAATAACCTGCTCATGGAAATGCTCCACAATCATTGCTGCCTTTTTGCCAACCGTATATTCATCACTTTCCACGAAAGAACGCAGCTTCTTCTGTGCAGCTTTCTTATCGAACATAGGGTCATCTTCGACAATCTTTTTCAGCTTATAGAAGCTGTCAATCGGAGTATAATTCTGCAGGACATCAAGAATGAAGCCCTCCTGGATAGCCTGCTTCATGGTATATACATGGAACGGCACGTGTTTTTGTGTTCTGTCCTCGTTCAGTACAGGGTTACCATACTGATCTACCAGCGGAATACCGAAGGTCTCAAGGGTCTTGTTCTTCGGGGTGGCTGTGAAAGCAAAGTAACTGGCATTCTTAAGCAGCTTTCTGCCTTCCACAAGTGCATTGATTTTATCCTCGTTATCCATGTCATTATCAGTAGCAAGTCCGGATAAAGCAAGGTTCATATTAGCGGAGTTGCGTCCGTTCTGTCCGGAGTGTGCTTCGTCAATCAAAACAGCAAATTTATTGTCTTTGTGTTCGGCTCCGATTTCAGGTACAACAAACGGAAACTTCTCGATGGTAGTAATAATGATTCTCTTGCCATCTGTGATTGCTTTACGCAAATCGCCGGAATGCTCTGCCCAGGCAACGATATTGTCGGCCTGCGCGAATTGCTTTATGTTGTTTCGAATCTGCTTGTCCAGTATGCGGCGGTCGGTTACCACAAGAATAGAGTTGAAGAGAGGGTGTCCACCCACTTCAAGTTCCATTAGCCTGTATGCAAGCCATGCGATAGAGTTCGATTTTCCGCTTCCTGCACTATGCTGAATCAGATATTTGCCGCCGACACCATTTGCCATAACATCAGCAAGGATTTTTTCAACAGCATCCAACTGGTGATATCTTGGGAATATCTGTTTTACCGTTTTCTTTTTTGTTTCCTCGTCAACCTCTGTTACAACCTGTGCGTAGCTTTCAATAATACGGGTCAGCTTTTCTTTTGCAAGAATATCCTTCCACAGATAATCTGTCATAATACCATCTGGGTTAGGCGGATTTCCGGCACCGTCATTGTAGCCTTTGTCAAATGGCAGAAACCAGCTGTCCTGACCGGAAAGTTTCGTGCAGAATTTTACCCTTGCATCATCAACTGCAAAATGAACCATGCAGCGCTTGAAAGCAAAGAGATTTTCTCTTGGGTCGCGGTCATCCTTATATTGCTGAACAGCATCGTCCGCATTTTGTTTGGTCAGCTGATTTTTAAGTTCAAAAGTAATGACGGGCAGACCGTTAATAAATACGCACAAATCAAGAGCCATTTTGCCTGCGTCCTGGGAATAGCGGAGCTGTCTTGTCACGCTGAAGATATTCTTTTCGAAGTTATCTTTTGCCGTCTGATTGTTTTCGTTTGGCGTGAGATAAAACATAATAAGGTCAGCGGGATAAACCTTTACTCCGTTGCGAAGCACAGCAATAACACCGCGTTTGGCAAGCTCTCCCTGCAGACGGTTTAGGAAATTGCGCTTTTTCTGTTCGTTTACGAATACACCCAATTTGTCCATTTCATCAGGCTGAGATTCTTTCAGAAAGCGAAACAGCCGCACTTCGTCCACGGCATATTCTTTATTATAGTCCACATTTGAGCCTTCTTCGTAGCCATTATGTTCAACGAGCCATTTTACGATTAAAGTCTCAAGGCCAGACTCTTTCGTATCTGTAAATATCATACGTCAGTCCTCCTTTGATTTTTTCTTTACAGTCTTTTCCACATCACGGATTGTCTGGAGATATGCCTTTTCAACCGGAGAGAGTGTTTGCACCTGGAATTTTCTATATTCAGTCTTTGCTTTTTCCAGTGCGGTTTTGTGGCTGACCTTCCCGGCACCATCCAGCAGCTTTTCACCGGTAGTGCGAAGAACATTGTCCAAATGCTCTACATAGTCGCTCATATACATGGGATTGTGACGCATTGCTTGTACTTCTGCAAAATCAAAATATCCGGATACAATATTGTTCAGTATTTTCAATTCTTCTTCGCTGAGATAGTTCTTGGCAATGCCGATGTCCTTTGCCGTTGGGAAGTCACCGGAAAAAGCAGTTAATCCCATAAAAGGCTTACTTGCATCAGCACGCTTGTAAATTACCTCCGCAGCGGTGTGACCATGTGCGGCATAGTGCAGCTTATTCTGAACCATTTTGAAAAAAGCAATGGATTCAGAACTGTTCGGGTTATAGTCAATGCTTGTGGCATAGAGGTCAAGAACCTGCCTGTACATAATCTTTTCGGAAGAACGGATATCACGGATACGGTCTAAAAGTTCTTTCCAGTAGTTGCCACCGCCGAGGTTCTTCAGCCGCTCGTCATCCATCGTGAAGCCCTTGATCATGTATTCCTTCAACCGCTCGGTAGCCCATTTGCGGAAGTTGGTGGCGATGATAGATTTTACACGATATCCGAGGGAGATAATCATATCGAGGTTGTAGTGAGGAATTTCTCTTGAAACCTGCCTATTACCCTCAGTTCGAACTTGTCGGAATTTCCGACAGGTTGATGCCTCGTCCAGTTCGCCTTCTTCATAGATGTGCTGAATATGCTCCACGATATTGGTTCTTGAGGATTGAAAAAGCTCTGCCATTTGCTGCTGTGTCAGCCAGACGGATTCATCCACAAATCGCACATCAATTTTGGTATCGCCATTGTCAGTCTGGTAAATGACGATTTCACCCTGGTTTTCCGGTGTTCCCGATTCGTTTTTATTAGCCATCTGTTATTCCTCCTCGGTGATTTCGTCTTCGCTTTCGGAATCATCCTCCATATCAGTTTCTTCCTCGATATATTCGTAGTCGGGGATATCGATGTCTCGCACATTAATTTTGCCGGTAACAACATCTGATATAATCTTGTTACGATATTCATGTAATAATGCTTCTTTTTTTGCAATGTTTTTTTGCAATTTCATGTAGTTGCGAACGGAGTCAACAAGCCTTTTAACAGAATCTTCATCTGTTGGAGCGGGAATTTTGACACGCAAAAGTTCTTCAATGTTGAGAGGACGATTTCGTCCGGCCGCACCATGTGAGCATCTAACCAGTTCATCAAATCCTTCTGGGGAAATGAAATGTGCAAACAAATATTCGACCGGAATATCATGCCTCTTAGGCGTGAGAAGATAATATCTGTGGGATACCACACCGGATTCATCTTCTGAAGATGTGATATAAACGGCATCTTCCCATGCGAATTGTCCGCTAATCATTAAACAGTTTTGATGAATGGCTTGAAAGGTTGACTTTCCCATGTTAGTGCCTTCCACAGGCTCTCGCAAAAAGATACCTCTTCCGCGATTGTACATACCCGCCTTTCTATAAAGCTGATCTTTGTCAATCTGAATGAAATCATTGACTAAAGAAAACGCAAATTTGAGACGAATACTATCGGAAGAATGTATTGTTTTGTGATATGTTGATATTAACAATTCCTTTGCCAGTTCCAATTCTTTTTTTTCGACTCTGATTAATCGGTTGATTTTCGATACTTGCCAATCAAGATATTGGACAATTTTGATTTGCTCATCCATTGGAGGAACAGGTAAATCAATTGTAAAAAACTGCCCAGGATAAAGACGAAGGCGTGATTTTCTTATTCCAGTTGACAAAGAGTGATATACATCTATTAAGGTGTTTTCACGCAACAGAAAATCAAGATACCTATTGTCATAATGATTGCCTTTTTGGCGATATACATTGTAAGCCGGACTCACAACACCATCATAATCGGAAACCCCAATAGCTCCTTGCCAAGTCCACATGGTATTAGCAACAATATCTCCCTTCCGACATAACTTGTAGCCGATTAAACTCTCGGATTGAAACATAGTTACATTTTTTTGTGTTCTCGGAGTTATGCCAGTTATGTGAGAAACAGAGAGCAATTCTTCGGAGCCTGTTTCAGAGCGGTGGTTAATTTCTTCAAACAGTTGACCACATTTTATGCGTTGCCAATTTGGGGAATATTGCCGTTTGTCCGAGGGGTTATTGTAATTAGTTATCATTAATTGCCCCTCCTAATATTTCGCTAAGAAGACTCTGAGTTTCATTTTGCAATGCTGTCAGCTCAGTAAGTATTTCTTGGTTGCTTCTGTCTGCAACAGATGTATGAAAGTATTTTTCAAAACTCAAATCATATCCGATTTTTGTTACCGCTGTGTTTATCCAAGAGTCAGGAGCGTAGCAGAGTATTTCGTGTTCAAGGAAGCCATTGATACCACCGGCATAATTAAACGGAACAATTTCTGTTTCCGTAAGTGATTTATCAGGAACCATTTTTCCTTTTTTGTCAGTTGCGAGGCTTCCGTCTTCGTTTCTTTTAGGGTGAAGTATGGTTATTTTCCAGTAGCCAAATTCACTGTTTGAGAGAACCTGGCTATACTCGTTTTCTTCCATGTCCATAAAGCACTTGACGATGGTTTTTTGCTGCTCTTTAGAAATCTCGCAGTTTTTCTTTCCCATGTTTCTGCGCAGAGAGGTTTTCATCTGAGTGGCATTAATCAGTTGAATCTTTCCTTTACGGCGTTCTTCCTTATGATTACTTAAAATCCATATATATGTTTCCTGTGTAGTATTATAGAACATATTCTCTGGTAAAGAAATGATTGCTTCTACGAGGTCGTTTTCTATGAGGTAACGTCTCGCATTGCTTTCACCGCTGCCTGCATCTCCTGTAAAAAGCGATGAACCATTATGAACCTCTGCAATGCGACTACCGAGTTCTGTGCCTTTTTTCATCTTTGCCACATTATTCAAAAGGAACAGAAGCTGACCGTCACTTGTCCTCGGTATCATCGCCATTTCCTCGCCGCCTTCAAGATAAGTATTGAAGCGTGTGTCGAGGATTTCTTTTTTACCGCCCATCTTTTCTGCATCGGTTTTCCAGCTCTTGCCGTAGGGCGGATTGGAGAGCATAAAGTCAAACTGTCTGGTAGGGTTACCGTCATTGGAAAGAGTGGAGCCGTAGCTGATATGCTCCGCCTGATCGCCATCTCCTTTAAGCAGCATATCAGCTTTGCAGATAGCATAGGTTTCCGGGTTGATTTCTTGACCGAACAGGTGAATGGATACCTTTTTCCCGCGTCTTTCCGCAAGGGTCAAAAGTCTGTCCTGCGCAACGGTGAGCATACCGCCCGTGCCACAGGCTCCGTCATAGCAGGAATAGGTGGCATCTTTAATCTGGTCAGCAATCGGCATAAAGATAAGGTCTGCCATTAGTTCAACTACATCACGGGGAGTCCAGTGTTCTCCGGCTTCCTCATTATTTTCTTCGTTGAACTTGCGGATGAGTTCTTCAAAGACAGTACCCATGCCGTGATTATCAAGGGCTGGGTGTCTGAGGATGGTTTGTGCTGCATCCTTGTAAACAGGTCTTGGACTGAGATTGATATCGGAAGAGATAAATTTCTCAATCACAGAGCCGAGTATTCCAGCATCAATCATGGTATCTATCTGATTGCGGAATTTGAATTTCTCAAGTATCTCCTGAACATTGGGAGAAAAACCGTCAAGATAAGCAATGAAGTCGGTTTTCATTTTTTGCTTATTCGGGCGGCTGGTAAGGTCTTTCAAAAGGAACGGAGAGATATTGCAGAATGCGACATCCGCTTCATTGATAAGAGCCGGCCACTGGTTATCGACCTTGGCATCATCAAGTGTCTTTTTCATAGCAAGCACTTTTTCCTTGGTATCCTCAAGCATGACATCAAGACGCCTAATGACGGTCATAGGCAGAATAACATCACGGTATTTGCCTCGTACATATATATCACGGAGGCAGTCATCAGCGATGCCCCATATAAAATTGACGATTTGGTTATAAGTTTGATTTTCCATAGTTTTTCCTTCCTTGGCTTCAGTAATTGGCAGGATGATCCTTGCCATGTATATCATATCAAAAGTGGTGTCCGATTATATGGACTCTTTCAAATTATTTTCCACAGTTACTTCAAAGTGAATTGCTCCGGCTTTATTGGGGTAGCAGGATTGTCCATCCTCTGTTTGAATCTCCCACACAAGTTCATGTGTTCCTTCAAAGTACCGTGCATCAAGGTTTGCGGTAACAGTTGCGTGTTCGCCCGGCTTTAAGTCAGGAATACGAATTGACGGTTCTAAAGCCTTTATACGGGTAGTGTCTTTATTTGCAAGCACCATCAATCTTTTTGCCCATTCCACAAGACCGGTGTTTTTGATATTCCACGAATGCGTGAAGCGTTCATATAAAACAACTACATGGTCACCATTTGGCGTTTCGTATAATATCTGATAATCATCTCCGGGGAAAGTGGTACTTGGCTCCGGGTATGCATTGGTAGAAGAATGCTTTGGCAGGATAAAAGTTATATGGCTTGCTTTCTCCTTCAAAGCTTCGATATAGTCTTTATTTAATTCCTTGATACTGTGCTTGCCTTCGGTATTTGTCTGCTGACTGCATATACCGAATATCACATTAGCAAGAAATTCAACGGGGTCAACGGATGTCAGAGCAATCATATGAGCCTTCATATAGTTAGGGTCATAACCGATCTGTGTTTCATCTCCGATTCCCTCATCATCCTCCAGTATCTTCTGAATGGTGGCAATAAGGATTTGCTGTGAATCCTTTTTTATCACTTTATTAAAGACTTCCGTAGCATTAGTGCGCAAAGTTACTGCAATATCTGCCTGATTAGTGTCTTTCATGTATTGGAAGATTTCATCAGGCAGATTTTTTGTGCAGTCTTTTACGTGGGCAATATAGCCTGTTGTGTATGTTTCAGGAAATATCATCTCAGCTAAAGTATCATCCGAGAATTTGCGCCCTGTTTTACACAGTGAGATTGCTTTAAAAACCGAGCCGGATGTGAAGCGTATCAATTCGATGCCTCCTTGGTGGGCGGCAAAATCACATCTACGATATCACCGATGTTACACTGCATGGCAACGCATATTCTTCCGAGTACCTCCATGCTTACGGGACCGTCCTTGCCCATCTTTGCCATAGTGGTCGAGGTTATATTCGCTTTAGCCATAAGGTCTTTTTTCAACATTCCATTATCAATTAGTAATTTCCAAAGTTTGTTATAGCTGAACTTCATTTCAGTTCCTCCGTTTTGTGAGATCAACAGTTTTCTTCACTATTCTACAGTATAACATAGAACTCCATAAAAGGCAAGTTTGACTCAAAAAATAGCAATTTTAAATGAAATGAAAGAAATGCGAAATGTAGGAATCTCAATTTTTAAAACGGTCTGTTTCACTCGGGCATAAATCCGGGCATGAATCAGGCAGAACCCAGGCATAAAAGGTTGCCTCAAAATACCGTAAAATAAGCAGTGTAAGGGAGGTGGTGGCGATGACTCAGAACAAAAAGCAGACTTCGAAGAAAGTTGCATCTACTGCAAGCAAGATTCTGAAGGATGGCCGTTACGGAAAAAGTTCTAAATCCGTAGCTGGAAGTGCATTAGCACAGACCAAGCCGAGAAGAAAATAACACCTCGGAAATAGAGATGAAAAGAGAATGATTTGAATAATCGGCCTTTTCATTTCTCCCCCTTTGGGGACAAACGCTAAAGTATCAAAACAAATAATCTCACAGCCTGAGATGCGCATTAAGGCGGCGGGATACATAGGAGGTTTGAACACAGAGTCATATCTGTGGACAAGCCGATGATGTACCCACCGTGTCTTGTCATGCCATTTTCAGGTGCAGGAGTCGGTGGACACATAAATCCATCGGCTCCTTTTATGTTCCTGCCGCCACCATCCGGGCGGAAAGGCAGGGACTTTATGAGAAAGTTCAAGACAGCGGATAAGAACCGCACCAACTATGTTTATTACACCGAAGAGGGCAAGAAAATTGTTCTCACACCCGAAGATGTAGACAGCACCTGGATTGCATTGTTACACGATGAGGACGATGAGTTTGTAGATGCAGATCGCAGAGAGAATTATCACGTTCCCGTACATTATGATTCCTATTCTGACGGTGAAGGAGAAGATGCAGCTGATCGCAATGATTATCTGAAGGATGACAGTTTAAATCCATTTGAACAGCTGATTCAGTCAATGGATGCGGCGGAGCATGAGGACAAGCTGCAGAAGCTGAAAGCAGCAATCAAGACTTTACAGCCACAGCAGCAAGAACTCATCAAAAAGGTGTTTTATGACGGCCGCACCAACGTGGATATTGCAGCAGAGGAAGGTGTCACCGAAGCCGCCATTCGTAATCGTCTGAAGAAGATTTACGCAAATCTCGCAAAGAAAATTTAAAATCAGGGGTTCGATTTCCTGCTCACTTTGGCTTATAGACAGAGGGGCAGGAAAAACAACCTCTCGGAAAGGAGCCTTTGATATGGCAGTAAAACACAAGGTCACAATCAATGTCTCTGATGAAAGCGGAAAGAAGTCTACAGTTTTGCGAGGTGCGAACCTGAAACTCCCGGCAAGAATCATTCGGTTCCTGTTTGGGGATTTCACACAGGTGTACCTCTTAAAACCCGGACAGACCGTAGAATCTGTGGATGTCAGAGAAATCAAGGAAGGAGGTTTACACCATGAGCAAAGTCACAGCAATGCTTGATGCGGCAGCTGCGGTTATTAAGGATATCCGTTCCCTGGCAGACAGCCTGCAGGCACTGGTCGATGCAATGTCAGAAAACGCTCCGGCAGAAAAGCCAGCGGTAAAGGCAGCTAAGCCTAAGAAAATTGCGGCAAAAAAAGTTGCTGAAGAGCCTGCGCCAAAGGAAGAAAAGCCTTTGAAGCTGGAGGATGTCCGCGCAGTATTGGCGGATAAATCCCGCAAGGGGCATACGGCAGAGGTTAAAGCACTTTTGGTAAAACACGGTGCTGATAAGCTGTCAGATGTTGCCCCGGAAGAATATGCATCACTGCTTGCAGAAGTGGAGGTGCTGTAATGGGAGGACAGAAGGTGAATTGTGCCGGAGGCACAAGAGAGGCTGGCCTGGGCCACGCATTACTTTCAGCCTCATCCAGTCATCGATGGATAAACTGCCCACCGTCTGCAAAGCTCTGTGAAAACTGTGAAGACCAGGGCAGCGAATACGCACAGCAAGGTACGGATGCTCACAGCCTCTGCCAGTACAAAGTGGAATCAGCACTTGGAATGGATACTGCTGATCCGACAGAAAGCCTCAGCTTCTTTGATGAAGAAATGGAAAACTGTGCGGAGGGCTATGCCCAGTATGTGATGGAGCAGAGAGTAAAGGCACTGCAAAGCTGCTCTGACCCGGTTATCCTGGTGGAACAGAGACTGGACTTTTCCAAATATGTGCCGGAGGGATTTGGAACCGGAGACTGTGTCATTATCGCAGACGGAACGCTGTCGGTGATTGACTACAAGCACGGGAAAGGAATCCTTGTCGAAGCAGAGAAAAATCCGCAAATGCTCTGTTATGCCCTGGGAGCGTTGGAGCTGTTTGACGGCATCTATGATATTGATACTGTCAGCATGACGATTTTCCAGCCGCGCAGGGAGAATGTCAGCACATACACCATTTCCAAAGAAGAACTTTTGCAGTGGGCAGCAGATGTCCTGATACCAAGAGCCAAACTTGCCTATGCAGGCGAGGGTGATTTCGCAGCAGGAGAACATTGTCGGTTCTGCAAAGTAAAAGCCACCTGCCGAAAACGTGCAGAGTATAACCTGGAACTTGCCCGTTATGATTTTGAGTTGCCGCCTACCCTGGAGGATGAAGAAATTGAAGTGGTACTTGCAAAGGCAGATGCTTTGGCGGCATGGGTCAGCGATGTGAAGGATTACGCACTGCAGGCAGCAGTCAGCGGAAAACAGTGGACAGGCTGGAAACTGGTTGAGGGACGTTCCAACCGCAAATATACAGATGAAACAGCAGTGGCAGAAGCGGTTACAAAAGCAGGCTATAATCCGTATGAACAGAAGCTGCTTGGCATCACAGCCATGACATCCGTACTTGGCAAAAAACAGTTTGAAAGCATCCTTGGAAGCCTTACTTACAAGCCCCAGGGTAAACCAACGCTTGTGCCGGAGAGTAACAAACGTCCGGTAATGAACACCGCAAATCAAGATTTCAAAGATGAAAATTAAGGAGGACTACTATTATGTCTAATGTAAAAAATGCAAATCCCATGAAGGTTATCACTGGCACCAATACTCGCTGGTCTTATGCAAATGTATGGGAGCCTAAGAGCATCAACGGCGGCGCACCGAAGTACAGCGTCAGCCTGATTATTCCGAAGTCGGATACCAAGACCATCACTAAAATTCAGGCAGCGATTGAAGCTGCTTACAAGGAAGGCGAAGCAAAGTTGAAAGGAAACGGCAGAAGTGTTCCCGCACTTTCGGTTCTGAAGACCCCTCTTCGTGATGGAGATACGGAGCGTCCGGATGACGAGGCATATGCAGATGCATACTTCATCAATGCCAACAGTGCATCGGCACCCGGCATTGTTGATGCTGACCGTCAGCCGATCATTGACCGCAGCGAGGTATACAGCGGTGTGTATGGCCGTGCATCCATTAACTTCTATGCCTTTAACTCTAACGGAAATAAGGGTATTGCGTGTGGACTGAATAATCTCCAGAAGATTAAGGACGGAGAGCCTCTTGGCGGCAAGTCCCGTGCAGAGGATGATTTTGCAAGTGATGATGAGGATGATTTCCTGGCATAAGGAAAGGAGAAAAATTATGACAACTGTTGAGAGTATGATGCTTGCGGTCTGTTTTGGGGCGGTGATGGGAACTTTTATCGGCAATGCCGTGTTCCTTATCAAAACTGCCATTGATGATCACAGGGAAAAGAAACGCAAACGTAAGGAAAAAGAAGAGTCTGCTGACAAGGCAGAGTAATCGGACGGGGCGGCAGGAGCAATCTTGACCGCCCTGTTTGTTATGGAAGGAGTGGCACATGATGGGTGAAATTAAAACGCTCTCCATTGATATCGAAACTTACAGCGATATCGATTTGAGTAAATGCGGTGTATATAAATATACGGAATCGGCAGCATTCGATATTCTTTTGTTTGGATATGCCATAAATGGAGGGGAGGTGCAGGTTATTGATCTGGCGTGTGGAGAAAGCATTCCAGCAGAGGTAATTGCGGCACTGACAGATGATTCTGTGACAAAATGGGCTTTCAATGCATCCTTTGAACGAGTTTGCCTGTCTGCGTGGCTTCGCAAGAATTATCCGCAGGAGTTTTACAGCTATAGCATAGAGGAGGATACCGTTCAAAACTATCTTGCCCCGGAATCATGGAGATGCTCCATGATATGGTCGGCATATATGGGACTTCCGTTATCCCTTGCCGGAGCAGGTGCCGTGCTAGGATTGGAAGAACAGAAGCTGAAGGAAGGCAAAGACCTCATTCGGTACTTCTGTGTTCCGTGTAAACCGACAAAGGTCAATGGCGGGAGAACTCGCAACCTGCCGGAGCATGACATGGAAAAATGGAAACTCTTCAAGGTTTATAACAAACGGGATGTGGAAGTTGAGATGTCCATTCAAAAACGGTTGTCCAGGTACCCTGTACCGGATTTCGTATGGGATGAATATCATATCGACCAGGAAATCAATGACCGTGGGATTGCCCTTGATATGACGATGGTGGAGAATGCTATCACTATGGATGAAAAATCCAAGGAGGAACTTCATGCAGCACTGAAACGGATAACGAATCTGGAGAATCCCAATTCAGTCATGCAGATGAAGCAGTGGCTTTCGGAGCATGGCATGGAAACGGATACGCTCGGCAAAAAGTCTGTGGCAGAACTGTTAAAGACAGCGCCTACCCCATTAGCGGAGGTGCTTTCCCTTCGGCAGCAGCTTGCAAAATCATCAGTGAAGAAATACCAGGCGATGCAGAATGCAGTGTGTGCAGATGGGAGAGCCAGAGGAATGTTTCAATTTTATGGTGCGAACCGCTCCGGCAGATGGGCGGGCAGATTGATACAGCTGCAGAACCTTCCTCAAAATCATATGCCGGACTTGGAACAGGCACGGGGATTGGTGCGGTCCGGGAATTTTGAGGCGTTGGAACTGTTATATGAAGATGTGCCGGATACTTTGTCTCAGCTGATCCGTACCGCTTTTGTACCGAAGGGCGGATACAAATTCATCGTATCGGACTTTTCTGCAATTGAAGCCAGAGTGCTGTCCTTCCTTGTGGGAGAGCAGTGGCGTATGGATGTTTTTGCAAACAGCGGAGACATTTATTGTGCATCGGCATCTGCCATGTTTCATGTTCCTGTGGAAAAGCACGGTGTGAACGGACACCTTCGTCAAAAAGGGAAAATCGCAGAACTGGCTCTCGGCTATGGTGGTTCGGTGGGAGCCTTGAAAGCAATGGGAGCCTTGGATATGGGACTTATGGAAGAAGAACTACAGCCATTGGTAGATGCCTGGCGTTCTTCCAATCCTCGCATCGTGCAGTTCTGGTGGGATATTGACCGGGCCGTAAAAAATGCAGTGAAGCAGAAGATACCATCGGATATCGGGGACATTCATATTTTCTGTCAGAGTGGGATGCTGTTCATTCGTTTGCCCTCCGGCAGAACCTTATCCTATGTCAAACCACGCATGGGAGTAAACCAGTTCGGCTCCGAGAGCGTGACTTATGAGGGCGTCGACAGTACGAAAAAGTGGGAGCGGATTGAAAGCTACGGTCCCAAGTTCGTGGAGAATATTGTCCAGGCAATCAGCCGGGATATTTTGATGTATGCCATGAAGACGCTCAGGCACTGTTTTATCGTGGCACATATCCATGATGTATTGGTAATTGAATGCAGCAAGGATGCTTCCCTTTCGGTTGTCTGTGAACAGATGGGCAGAACGCCGGAATGGATAAAAGGACTGCTGCTGCGGGCAGACGGTTATGAGACTATGTTCTACAAAAAAGATTAAAAATATGGGGTTCGATTATTTCGGATTCTCCGCTTATAGGCAGAGGGAGATTACTTCCTCTGCCTATAAAATTTTAAGGAGGAATTCGTAATGGACGAATTAATCAGAATCAATTTCGACAGTGAGCGCCCTACTGTGAGTGGACGAGAACTTCATGCTGCTTTAAAAGTAAAAACAGCGTACAAAGACTGGTTTCCAAGAATGTGTGAATACGGTTTTATGGAGGGAATAGACTTTAGCTCATTTTTGAGCGAAAGTACTGGAGGCAGACCTGCTGCGGATCATCAGTTGACCATCGATATGGCAAAGCAGCTCTGTATGATTCAGCGCACTGATATCGGCAGACAGTTCCGTCAGTATTTCATCAAGGTGGAAGAATCATGGAACTCGCCGGAGGCGGTTATGGCGAGGGCGCTGCAGTTTGCGAATCAGCAGCTGACTCTTGTGAAACAGCAAAATGCGGAACTTATCTGCACCATTGCTGTTCAAAATCAGCAGATCACAGAGATGAAACCGAAGGCAAGCTATTATGATGTGGTGCTGAACTGCAAAGATCTGGTGGCGATTTCTGTAATCGCAAAGGACTACGGCTGGAGTGCCAATCGTATGAACCGTTATCTCAGCGAACATGGTGTGCAGTATAAACAGGGTAAGATTTGGCTGCTTTATCAGAAGTATGCGGAAAAAGGATACACAAGCACTAAGACCTTCAGCACCCCAGGCGGAGACGGTGAACTTCATAATCATGTTCATACCTATTGGACGCAGGCGGGCAGACTCTTTATCTATGGCTTGCTGAAGGAAGACGGCATTGTTCCGCTGATGGAACAGGAGGTGTAAGTGATGGGAATTGATAAGTACAATGCTGAGGGTTATTATGACCCGACTACTTATAACGCACTTACCAATATCCATCGTGACGAGATGGCAGCTGACAAAAAGGCTGCCTCTTATCCGTTGGTATATATTTGTAGCCCTTATGCAGGAGATACGGTAAGGAATGTGGCAAACGAGAGGAAATACAGCCGTTTCGCTTTTGAACAAAATACGATTCCCATTGCGGCGCATCTGCTGTTTCCGCAGTTTATGGATGATGACAATCCTGCAGAGCGTGAGGTTGCCATGCATTTCAATTATGTACTCCTTGGTAAATGTGAAGAACTGTGGGTGTTTGGGGAAACCATTTCTGATGGGATGGCACATGAAATCTGCATCGCAAAGAAGCGCAGACAGAAAATCAGATATTTTTCGGACAAAATTAAGGAGGTCAGACAATGAGAGTAACGCTGTATACCGCTAACTGTAAGGGTAATAAGAAAAACTGCATCTATCCCAATCGGTGCGTGATTGAAGATGAAGTTGATTTCATGGCGGCAGTGGGTTACGATCATGTGTGTGCCTGGTTTGATAAAAGTTACCGCAGTACCGATAATTTCCGCACCTCGGATGTGGATGTAATGGACTGCGATAACGATCATTCCGACAATCCAGATGATTGGATATATCCGGAGAATTATGAAAGCTGTTCCCCAATGTCAGCTATATCGTGGTATCGAGCCGCAACAATATGAAACCGAAAGACGGCAAATCAGCAAGGCCGAGACATCATGTGTATTTTCCCCATGAGCCGATTGATACGGCAGATGCCTGTGCAGTTTTGAAAACAGCCATCCATCATAAGTTCCCGTTCTTTGATGGAAATGCACTGGACGCTGCCCGTTTTATTTATGGTTCTGCCTGTGAAGATATTGTATGGCATGAGGGCGAAATTACGATTGACTGCTTGCTGAAACCATCCATGTCTGCCATTCCCCAGGGACAGAGAAACAGCACCATGTCCCGTTTTGCAGGAAGGGTGGTCAAGCGTTATGGGGAAACCGACCATGCCTATCAGATTTTTATGGAAGAGGCAGCGAAATGTGACCCGCCTCTTATGGATGAAGAACTGCAGCTGATCTGGGGCAGTGCCAGTAAATTAGCAGCAAAGGTACAGAGCCAAGAAGGATATGTTGCGCCGGAGAACTACAACGATGATTTTGCTCATGAATCCTTAAAGCCTTCAGATTACTCAGACATTGGACAGGCAAAGATGGTGGTTCGTGAATATGGCAATGAACCGCGTTTCACGGATGCTACAGACTATCTCAGATATAATGGAGAATACTGGGTGGAATCCAAGCAAAGAGCAGTTGGTGCGATGGAGGAGTTTTTGGATTTGCAGCTTCAGGATGCCTTGGATAAGGTCAAGCAGGCACTGGATGCCATGACTGCAAGTGGTGCAAATGAGAATGATGTAACTGCCGGAGGAAAGCGTTTTGAAAAGACGCTGGAGGGAGAACAGATGAAGTTGTGCGGAAAATATCTGGCAGCAAAGCAGTACCTGGGGGTCTCATGAAACGCCGGGATATGAAGTATGTGGTCTCGGCTCTGCAGGCTGCAAAGCCGATGCTTGCCATTGAAGTCAGTGACCTGGACAAAGATGATTATCTTTTGAATGTTACTGCAGCAACCTATAATCTGATGCACGGTATGGAAGGTGCAAAAGAACCGGAATCGGAGGATTATATTACAAAGCAGACCACCTGCGCTCCGGGGAATGCCGGAAAGCAGTTGTGGCTGGATGCCCTTGATACCTTTTTCTGCAAGGATCAGGCGCTGATTGATTATGTGCAGCAGATTGTTGGTATGACATCAGTGGAAATTTTCCTCTGGATAAGGAACGGAGTTCCTCATAGGAAGCGAAATTCAACCGTTCCATTTTTCAGCAGCCCCATAGTTTTCCAACAGATACAGGGCGGCCTAAGCGATTTCTTAAACGAGTTAATGACTTTAAGGAATAAGCGTGGTAAAATCCTTTTGTATGGGGATGTACTCTACTGTCATTAATCACCGTACTATTGATTCGCAGTCAACAGAATCGGTTTTGGTATGCCTGAGAGATGTGGATTTTTGTATTCCTTGATGAGAACTGGAATGATTTCCATGAAGTTGTGGTGGACATTTTCAAGGAAAAGTTCCAGATTGAGGGTATAATGGGTAGTAGATTTAAACCCTATTCTTATGTCTTCAGGATTGGAGAGAGAAAGTAAAACTGTAATGAGTTGCTCAAATCCAGACTTATCATTTTGATGGTAAACTTTGTAACAACTGCCAGATCAGTTGCGGACATGATGCAACTATCGTATTTATACTTGGAAATATCAGTTCCAACAAAGTACACGGACATTTTTGATATACCTCCTGATATGTATTTTAGCACTGCTGTCTTCTATAGGGAATACGGCTGTGTAATCACGGAAATAGAAACGTTAAGTGATAACAAGCTGATTAACAGAAATAGACGCAAAACTATGGTCTGAGTCACCTCAGAATAGTCAAAACTGTAATTTGATTGATGCAGATCCACAGTACTTAAGTAAATATATCAGATTAGGATTGAATTACCCAGTAGAACCTGGTAGAAAGGAAAAATTCAATCGCTATCTAATATGATTGGATTATATGTGATTTAATGTAAGAAAGTATACTTCAAATTGCAGAACAGATAAATCATTCTGGTTAGATGCGCTCTGTATAAAAAAGCATATGATGTTTATTTTTTATTGGTTGAAAATGTGTGCAGGCGGGAAGTGTAAAAGGACGAATTATCATATTTGCTTGATTATTTGTTAGACCTTGCTTGTGATGCAAAAATCTTAGGCTTATATAAAAAGGTGTGGGGAAAGTATATATACATATCTAAGTTGCATCAAATTTTATATTAAGTCATATCGTGATATGTGGGAGAATGAAAGTGAGGGGTCGGAGGATATACCGACAGCGGTTATACAAAATTGAATGAGGAATCGAGATGTCATAGAATTTTAGGGATTATGGGAAAGATTTCATAACTCAGATTTTATCCCCCTCAAATTCGAGGAGGGTTAAAAACAGTCTGGAGTAAATGCCTTTACAATGTCACCAAAAAAGTGGATAGAAGCGACAGATGCTATTGGTATAGTTTCAAAATGAGGACGTTATGGTGGAGCATATGCCCATAGTGATATTGCCATGTCTTTTGCAACTTGGATTTCTCCTGAGTTCCAGTGATATATTATGAAGGACTATAGGAGATTAAAGACAGATGAAAACAGTCGGTTGTCTTTGAAGTAGAATTTGAATAGAGAAATTTCCAAGTTGAATTACAGAATACATAAAGTTGCAATCAAAGAAAATTTGATTCCTCCAGAATTGGCTCCAGCGCAGATTGCTTATACATATTCCAACGAAGCGGATATGTTGAATGTTTTTTTATTTGGGAAAACAGCAAAACAGTGGAAAGATGAAAACACAGCAGTTAAAGGGAACATGCGTGATGTGGCAACAATAAATCAATTATTAGTGCTCGCAAACCTGGAAAGTTATAATGCTGTTTTGATTAAGCAAGGGAAGTATCAGAAAGAACAAATGAAATTGTTGCACCAATTAGCAGTACAACAGTTACAGACACTGGAGACAGTGGGTTTAAATAATTTGCCGAAGTTATAAGCAGAATCACATAAGAAATAGATAAAAGCAGAATGTTTATATTATAACTACTAAAGAAATGAAGGTGATAGGTGGTGTATAATGAAATATGAACTTTTCTTTTTGAATAATATACATGATTCTATGGAAATGGTAAATGTAGAGTTAGATTCTTTTTTGGATTTAATTAACCAAGACTATTTTGATGAATTATGTATGAAATACATTATATTGAATTTAGCAAATTGCTTGGAATTACTTATTAAATATCGATTAGAGCGGGAACACTGGACGCTTATTTTTTCTGATTTGAATAAGGCTAAATATTCAGATTATTTAGCAGGAGATTTTATAAGTGTAGATATTAAGTCAGGAATTTGTAGACTAAAGAATATATGCGAAATGAAATATGCTTTTTCTGCCAGTATACATATTTATCAATATAGAAACCGCTTGATGCATTATACATTAAATGGCACATTTGAACAAATTATAAAAGATGTGGCTGATGCTATGATAGAAATAGCAGAGTTTGTTGAGAAAGAGATTATTAATGACTTACCCCAAGAAGCTCAAAAAGATTTTCAAGATTCAATTGCTTATTATAGAAAATATGCGGCAACATTGAAACAGTATATGTTTGATTTAGGGGACAATTAGAAAAGATGGATTATATCCACCTAGGCAAGGAATTTAATAATTTTAAACATATCATTTTACCTTATTAACCCCTTCTTATCCTACCAACAAACCATCTCTTCCGATAGCAAAAAAACCCCTAATGATCATATCGGCAGGAAAAAGAATGCTTCCTTTAAAGGTCAAAACCAAAGATATCAAAACAAAAAACCAATACACCCCGAACACCCCGATCACCTACCAACATCAAAAAAATCAGGAGGGAAATTAAATTGAAAAAACCCCACAACATCCTTATCATCCTCACCGGAGGCACCATCTGCTCATTCGCCGACAAGGCAGGCAAGCGAGACTCTGATGCAGAGCGTGCGCATACGCTGATCGAAAAGAAATTCAGAGCCTCCGATTCCCGATATTCCTCCGAGGAATGCGTATCATTTGACAAAGAGAAGCCCCTTGACATTCTGAGTGAGAATAT
>UMGD01029841.1_pt1 | contig 25290 bp, 26 predicted proteins | sample 1965201 | NCBI WGS metagenome assembly UMGD01 (sample SAMEA4836066, study PRJEB28245) | human gut metagenome | biome: gut microbiome; material: fecal sample | place: Denmark | collected 2008 | reverse complement strand
CTAATTCGTCCGCCGAAACCGTAATCGTACCTGTATAATTTCCTGCCGCTGTATCTTTCGGAATCGCGATATTTACCCATGCAAACTGTACGTCTTGTGCATCGATATCTTTCTTCCCGCCTTTGTAGATCACATCCGGATAATTTTTTGTCTGTCCCTGTGCGTTACGTCCTTCTTTTGCCGCAATTTCTTTGAGCCATTTAATATCAATATTGTCTTTTGATAAAACCTGTCCCTTTTCATTCTTGAAATCGCTTGCTGTAACCTGAACATTGTGAACGTCTTTTTCTGTCGTCACGACAATTTTAGAATTCAGTTCATCATTCAGCCAGGCTGTTCCGTTATAAACGCTTCCGTTTCCTGCTTTCAGCTTATCATAATCAAGCTCTGTCTCTAAGAGTTTTTCATTGCCTACATATGCGTTCATAAATGCCAGAGCCGGATCGACTGTAATCTTAGCTTCTGCTAAAACACTGTTGTCTTCAGCGCTTGCCGCTGTGACAGTAACTGTCTTTTTCACATCGATCTCTTTTGCAGTCAGTTTTCCATCGTTTACTTCTACAACACTGCTGTCGCTGCTTGTCCACACAAGCTTCGCATTGGCATTCCACGGAATGACAGACGCCGTAAGCTCTGATGAAGCGCCCGGTGTCATCGTCAGCTTTGTCCGGTTCAATACGATCGAATCCGGCACAGTAATTTCATCGTGAAAAACAACGATCTTATCAAGCTGTATTACTTTGCCTTCAATGCTTTCTCCCTCTTTCGGAACGACACGAAGCGTATGCTTTGTATTCGCAAGATCTTTTTTCTCAAATAATTTCTGTTTGTGCATCGCTCCGGCATTTTGTGCCGCCAGTTCTCCGACTTTCACATCGTCGATATAAACGTCGCAGTTCATATGAACTGTATTTTTGCTGGCATGGATCTCTACTCCGGTTCCGGTAAAGATCATCTCATAAGATACATCAACGCCTTTTGCGCTGTAATGCTCTGTTCCGTTATAGAACAAATTCCCGTTACCGCTTCCCGCAGTCCAAGCGCCTGCCGGCTCGTACTGTATCTTGAAGGGCTCATGATTTGTTGTAAAAACAGCATCGTCAACTTCTGTATATCCCGGAAATTCCGGTTCGACAATCTCTGCCTCAAATGCTTTTGCATACACAAACTGTACGCCATAAACGCTTCCTGTCCCTGTAGAAGCTTCATTTCTTTTTTCTAAAACTGTAATATGAGCTGTATGATTTCCTGCCGCAAGCGTTTTGCTTTCAAACAATTTTGCCTCCGGTTCTGTCACTGCGGCATAGGCGTCGCATTCCACTGCCTCGCTTCCGTCAATGCTCACGCTGAACATTGCATGATTTGCAGCTTTTTTACCGTAAAGCTCCAATTTTGTTCCGTTGAATGTAATGTCCAATGTCGCGCCTGCCGTGTTGCTCCAGTGCTCTGTAACGGAAGCGTCGCCTGCTCCCGCCGATTCCCATCCGCCGTTATTTGCATTACCGTCTGAATATACAAAACGTGCGTCTGTATCATCGATGATCTCGAAATCATCTGCTGCCGCATTTACGACAGACGGCGCAACCAAAGTGATGACACAGCAAAAGGCAAGCAGCCATGACATTACCAGTTTTTTGGTCTTTTTCATTTGTCTTAATACCTCCTCATCATATAGGGAATATCTGTATTTTTGTTTTCCTTTTCCCCATGTAAACTTACTCAACTCAAAAGCTGCATTTCGGGACAAAATATGCCGCTTTCCTGTGAGCCGTATCGTATTGTATCAAACTTTTGCAATACTGTCCTTACACTTTTATCTATCCGTTTATACTTTTTGCCATTCTTTCTTTTTCACCCATAATAAATATTTTTCCTTATGTCCTTCTCCTGTCGTTACGGAGAAACAACGCTGACTGCGTTTTGAAGAATTTCTGCAATCGTATACATATTTGTCACTGCTCCGACTGCCAGTTTTTCCTTTAATCCGTAAAAGTCAAGACATGTGCCACACGTCAGTATCTCGACGCCTTCTTTTTCCAAAAGCCTGATATCTTCCAGGCAGTCCGAACCTTCCACCGTAAGTTTCGCGCCTCCGTTGTAAAAAAGGATTTTATCCGGAAGCGTATCAAGCTGCGTCTCCGCAAAAAAGAAACTCTTCATTAAAACTGCGCCCAGCTCATCATTTCCGCTTCCCATTTTATCAGAAGAAACCGCAACGACCGTTCCGATACATGTCGCGCATCCCGCAGATGATAACTGCGCTTTGTTCACCCCCTGCGCACTACTGTTATTTTCATTTTCTGCTGCCGGATTGTGATCCGATTCGCCTGCTTCTTTCATCCCGCCTTCTGCCTGCGCCCGGCTTTCTTTTCCTGCAGTCTGTCCTTTTTGATCGCTTTCTGATACAGCCGCGTTCTTCTCTTCTACCATAATCATCACTTTGTATTCCCGGTCGCTGATCTTTTCCGATTCCGCTGACGCGCCGCTGCTTTTTGCCATCTTCATGACATTTTTCATTGCCGTCTCGTTATCTACAAGCACTTCTATCTGTCCTGCTCCCTGTAATTGCCCAAGCGCTTTTTTTGTTTTCACTACCGGAATCGGGCAGTGATCTCCCATTGCATCTACTGTCATTTTCACCATAAGACATCTCCCTCAAAATTTTATTTCTTATTTTGTATTGTATCATGAATCATGTCGTATTTCACTTTAGAAAGTCAAATTAATGAAATCCACAGACAGTAAAAGCTCAGCCTGTGCATTCGTAAAACCGCGCTGCATGGCTGAGCTGTTACAATTTAGGTTACAATTTAGATTGTTTTATGCTTTCCTGTTGTACATGCTTGTGGTAAACTATAGCTATATTCGCACACACTGTATGGAGAAAGGATATTATTATGTGGATTGCAGACAACTGGAAAGATTATGAAGTTATAGATTGTTCTAACGGAGAAAAACTGGAACGATGGGGAGATTATCTTCTTGTTCGCCCCGATCCTCAGGTAATCTGGAACACAAAAAAGAATCATAAAGGATGGAAACAAATGAACGGCCATTACCACCGCAGTAAAAAAGGCGGCGGAGAATGGGAATTTTTCAGTCTGCCTCAGCAGTGGCAGATTCACTATGGATCTCTTACATTTAATTTGAAACCATTTAGTTTTAAACATACCGGACTCTTTCCCGAACAGGCGACAAACTGGGATTGGTTTTCGGAAAAGATCCGAAACGCGGAACGCCCGGTAAAAGTTTTGAATCTTTTTGCCTATACAGGCGGCGCAACTCTTGCGGCAGCGGCCGCCGGAGCGCATGTCACCCATGTGGACGCCTCAAAAGGCATGGTCGGCTGGGCGAAAGAAAACGCAGTGTCTTCCGGCTTAAAAGACGCTCCGATCCGCTGGCTTGTCGATGATTGTGTAAAATTTGTCGAACGGGAGATCCGCCGCGGCAATACTTATGACGCGATCATCATGGATCCTCCGTCTTATGGCCGCGGTCCGAAAGGCGAAATATGGAAGATCGAAGATATGATCCACCCGCTCATCAAACTTTGCACAAAGATCTTGTCAAAAGACGCCCTGTTTTTTCTTGTCAATTCCTACACGACAGGACTTGCGCCTGCCGTACTCACTTACATGATCGCGACAGAACTAAAGCCATGGAACGGTCATGTCGAATCACAGGAAATAGGTCTTCCTGTAACTGAATCAGGACTCGTTCTTCCGTGCGGAGCTTCCGGACGATGGGAATCTGACTGATCACACTTTTATCCGGCTTAATATTTCTCCGATCGGAGCTGAAATCGTCAGTTCTGATCGGATATTTTTTGCCGTTTCTGATTTATTGATCACCGCAAGACGGCTTCCTCTGAAATAATCGATAAATCCTGCTGCCGGATAAACTACGAGAGACGTGCCTCCGATAAGCAGCATATCCGCAGACGCAATCGCCTCCACAGCGCCCCGGATCGTCTCCTCATCAAGACCTTCTTCATAAAGGACAACATCCGGTTTCACGACGCCCCCGCAGGAGCATTTCGGAACACCTTCGCTTTTTTTGACATATTGTGCATCATAAAATTTCCCGCAGTTCATACAATAATTTCTGTGAATGCTGCCATGCAGTTCATACACTCGCTTACTTCCTGCCAACTGATGCAGACCGTCTATATTCTGCGTAACGACAGCCGTAAGTTTTCCCGCCCGTTCCAGTTCTGCCAATTTCAGGTGAGCCGCATTCGGCTTTGCATCAAGAATCATCATTTTTTCTTTATAAAATTCATAAAACGCTTCAGGATACCGCATAAAAAACGTATGACTTACAACCTGTTCAGGTGAAAAACGATACTTCTGATGATAAATTCCATCCGCACTTCTAAAATCCGGTATTCCGCTTTCTGTCGAAACTCCCGCTCCGCCGAAGAAAACGATCCTTTCACTTTCTTCAATCATCTTTTGCAGCCGCTCTGTTTCCCGCTCATACATTTTTCAAATTTCCTTTCTCAACATGTTTATCCATAATTTCAAGCATTTTTTCCCATACGATATCCGACGTATCCGCAATCCGCTCATTTCGCTTACACACCTGAGCCTTATGCACTCCATGCTCTGCCCAGCTTTTCCCGTCTGATGCGTCATTTAATAAAAGCGGCTGGAAATTATCGAGCAAATGAGCGAATTTTGCATCCTCTGTACTATATTCTTCAAATTCATCCCACAAACTTCTGAAATACGTTCCCTGATCTTTTGGAAGAATACCGAAAATACGCTCTGCCGCTTTTAACTCCCTCTCTCTTTTTGACTTGGCGCCCTCGGAATCGTATGCATAAGTATCACCCGCATCTATCTCGACAAGATCATGGATCAGTACCATGACGATCACTTTCATCAGATCAACAGGCGCGCCCATATGCTCTTTCAAAAGTATCGCAGACAATGCCAGATGCCATGAATGTTCCGCATCGTTTTCTTTCCGGCTTCCGTCGGCAAGATATGTCTGCCGAAAAACACTTTTCACTTTGTCCGCTTCAATAATAAAACGGATCTGCTGTTCAAGCCGTTTCCTTTGTTCTTTCTTCTCCGTCATCTTACTTTTCGTATTTTCACTCATGCCATACGCCTTCCTTTCTCCTCATATAAATAAAAAACCTCCCTGCCCGGGGCAATCCCGCTACAGAGAGGATAGCAGACTTTTACAGATCGACTTTACCTGTCGTATCGCCGTTAATTACATAATAAGCTGCTGACTCTTCCGGCTTCAGATAGACCTTAACATCTTTCATATCGCCGACTTTATTTTTCAAAACTTTTGACCAAACATATTTTATTTTGTCAAAAATCTCTTTGTCTGTATATTCTTTTCCCGCAAACTGAAGAAACATCTCTGTTTTCAGTTCTGCTTTCTTAGATGCCGCCTTTTTCACCGGCGCTTTTTTCTCTGCCTTTGCCGGAGCTTTTACTGATTTTTTTACAGCTGCCTTCTCTTCTGTCTCCGGTGTATCTACCAAAACTGCCGCTTTTGTCTCAAGCTTTTTCGTTGTGTCTTTCTTTGTCTCAATCGCTTTCGCTGCTTCTTTCTTTTCCGGCTCTGCTTTTACAGGAGCTTTTTCAGAAGCTTTCACTTCTGCCTTTTCTTCTGCCTTTTCCTCTGCCTTCACAACTGTTTTCTCTTCTTCCTTTACTGCTTTCGCCGCTGTTTTAGCCGTCTTTGCCGGCTCTGCTTTGATCGCATTTGCTATTTTAGCCGCTGCCCTTGATGTCGAAGTTGTTTTCTTTACTGCCATACTTGTTCCCTCCTAAAATAATACAACCAAGTATTTCCGATACCGCTCTCTAATCCTGTTCAGTATCACTTATTCAACCCAAATCAAAAAGTTTCATAGGGGATTGTACCTCATTTTTCAGAAAACGTCAAATTTTTATCATTCTTGCTGTAATTTCAGTCCGCCTTCACTGTAATTTTCTTATCATCCGGCTATTTTCCGAGATGAAAAACCTCATGATACACGCATCAGATTCCACCTGAAATGAGCTGCCAAAAAACGGAGCAGCACCGTTGCCGCCAGTCCTAATATCGTACCGTAAGCTTCTCCGAATGCCGTTCTTCCGACTACACAGACGATTCCTCCCGCAATCGCAGCGCATGCGTAAATATGCTTTACAAGAATATACGGAGTCTCGCCTGCCATAATATCACGAAGCACCCCTCCGCCTACTCCTGTAAGCGTTCCGATAAATACAAAGAAAAACACATTTTCCCCGCCGACGGCCCGCACCGCCGCCTGTATCCCCACTACTGTAAATATTCCAAGGCCTGCCGTATCGCACCAGAACATCAGCTTATCATAATAGTCTGTCTTTACCCGAGACTCAAAAGCCGTCGGTTTCGCATATGCGATCACAAAAAGAATCGTCGATGTCAGCGCCGCCACAAGAACATAGACCGGATGCGAAAACGCCCCAGGCGGCGTCAGTCCGAGTATGATATCCCGCATGATACCGCCGCCTACCGCAGTTGTCGCCCCGAGCACATTTACCCCGAAAATATCCATCTTTTTTTCTATGGCGATCATTGCTCCCGAAGAAGCGAACGCTACTGTTCCGATCAATTCCAAAATAAAAATAAATTCATCCATACCACGAATCCCGCCTTATCAGATTTCCGTTTTCCTGTGTTATGACTGATAACTTCTGAAAAATGCAGAAATATCTTTAAGCATTTTTACAAGTGCGTCAATTTCTTCGTCATCCAGCTTTTCTATCACGGCGTTGGTCATCTGACGATGGAACTGCTCGTGATGATAAAAAGCTTTCTCTCCTTTTTCCGTAAGCGCTATATATACGACCCGTCTGTCCTCTTCACTTCTTTCCCTCTTCACATATGCCTTTCTGACAAGGGCATTGACCGCAGTTGTGAGAGACCCCGCCGTGATCTTCAGCTTCTTAGCTACGGATGACATTGTATTTTCACCGGATAATCCGATTGCTTCTATGATATGCATATCATTATTTGTAATGTCTTTAAATTCTTCGGTTATGATCGCTTCTTTTTCTAATTCCCATATTTCATTAAACAGATTTACAAGCGTATCATTAATTGTTCTGTACGCATCCATCGGACCTCCTCCTTTTCCATATATTGTGTTCCATAACCGACGCTTCTTGCGCCTGCATTTTCGTAACCTATATTATAGCACACACTTTGTTCGGAAAAGAAGCACTTTTTACATTTTACGAAATCTGTCATATCGATGATTCAGCAGTTGTCTTTCATCCATAGATCCGTATTTTTTCAAAAAAACACTGAGCATGTTTTTTAATTCTTCACATACCCCAGCCATTGTCTGTGACGTATACGACTTCGGTTCTCTGATCACCTGTTCCACTATCCCTAAGCATTTCAGATCGTCCGCCGTCAGTTTCATCACTTCCGCCGCTTCTGACGCGCGCTTGCTGTCTTTCCAAAGTATACTTGCAAATCCTTCCGGCGAAAGAACCGAATAGACAGAGTTTTCCAGAATCCACACTTCATCTGCCACAGCCAGAGCCAGTGCTCCTCCGCTTCCGCCTTCTCCGATCAGTACCGAAACGATCGGAACTTTTATCGAGGACAGTTCATATAAGTTTGAAGCGATCGCTTCTCCCTGTCCGTGCTCTTCTGCTTCCTGTCCGCAAAATGCTCCCGGAGTATCTACGATACAGATCACCGGACGTCCGAACTTTTCTGCCTGCCGGATCAATCGTAATGTTTTCCGATATCCTTCCGGAGACATCATCGCAAAATTGCGCGCCACATTTTCTTTCGTCGTCTTTCCCTTCACCTGAGCGATCACCGTGACCGGAATGTTTCCGAACATTGCGATTCCCCCTGCCACTGCAGGATCGTCTCTAAAAAGCCTGTCGCCGTGAAATTCCATAAAATCAGAAAACAGCATATTCACATAGTCTGTTCCGACCGGACGGTCTGTTTTTCTTGAAAGAAGGACTCTTTCCCACGCGCTTATTCCGCCTTTTGACCGCACCTGTTTCGGCATAGTATCTTCTTGTGTAATGCTTTCAATCTTTTCGGTTTCCCCGGTACTTTCTTCTGTTTTTTCTTTTGTACGGTCATGCATATGCAAAATACGCGCAAGAACGCTTTTCATTTCCGACCGCTCTACGATCCGATCTACAAATCCATGTTCGAGCAAAAACTCCGACCTCTGAAATCCTTTCGGCAGCTTCTTTCCGATCGTCTGCTCGATCACCCTCGGACCTGCAAACCCGATCAGCGCATTCGGCTCTGCCAGAATAATATCTCCGAGCATGGCAAAGCTTGCCGTTACTCCTCCTGTCGTCGGGTCTGTTAAAACGCTCACATACAGAAGCCCTTTTTCACTGTGCCGTTTCAGCGCAGCCGCCGTTTTCGCCATCTGCATAAGAGAAACGATCCCTTCCTGCATCCTTGCGCCTCCAGAACATGCAAACAAAATAACCGGAAGATTTTCTTTCGTAGCCCGTTCTATCGCTCTTGTGATCTTCTCACCGACCACTTCACCCATGCTCGCCATCATAAAACGTCCGTCACATACTCCGATCACCGCCGGATGGCCCGCGATCATAACTTTCCCTGTAACGACCGCTTCATCAAGTCCGGTCTGTTCCCTTAGTCTTCGTACTTTTTCCTCATAACCGCTAAATTCCAGAGGATTTTCAAACTTCATCTTTGCATCCCATTCTTCAAAAGTTCCGGGATCTGCGATCATCTCGATCCGCCGTCCTGCATGCATCCTGAAATATCCTTGACACTTCGGACAAATATAATTGTTATTTACGGCATCCTCTGCCAAAATAGCCGCGCCGCACTTATTGCATTTTTTCAGCAATCCTTCGGGAACATTTCTTACTTTTGTATTTTTCGATGTTCCATGTTCTTTCCCTACGGTCTTTTTAAACATATTATGCAGTTTCACTACTCAGCCTCCGAATAAAATCCACATCTGTCTTTCCTGATATAAAATCCTCGTTTTCCGAAATCTCATACTGGTAATCGATATTCGTTCCGATTCCTTCTATAATAATTTCTCCCAGAGCGCTCCTCATCTTATCTACCGCCTCTCGACGGTCTTTCCCGTGAACGATCAGTTTCGCCAGCATGGAATCATAATAAGGCAGCACCTCGCATCCGCTGTAAACAGCCGTATCTACACGAATCCCGTTTCCTCCCGGAAGATGCAGATCTGTGATTCTTCCGGCTGACGGCATAAAATTGCGCTCCGGTATCTCCGCATTGATCCGACATTCGATCGCATGACCTGTCATCCTGATATCTTCCTGCCTGAAAGTAAGTTCCCCGCCGTTTGCGATCCGTATCTGCTCTTTGATCAGATCGATCCCGGTTACGCACTCCGTTACCGGATGTTCCACCTGTATCCTTGTGTTCATTTCCATAAAATAAAATGTACCGTCTTTTTCCAACAGAAACTCTACTGTTCCGGCGTTTGTATAGCCTGCGGCCCTTGCGGCCTTTACCGCCGTTTCGCCCATTTTTTTACGAAGTTCATCTGACAACGCGGCGCATGGACACTCTTCGATCATCTTCTGATGATTTCTCTGTATCGAACAATCCCGTTCTCCGAGATGAACGATATTTCCATATGAATCTGCAAGGATTTGAAATTCAATATGACGAGGATGCTCCACAAAATGCTCGATATACATTGTTCCGTCTCCGAATGCCTTTTCCGCCTCTTTGCGCGCCGTCACAAAACAACTTTCAAACTCTTCTTCACTTTGCGCTGTCCGCATCCCTTTTCCTCCGCCTCCCAAGGCGGCTTTAATGATCACAGGATATCCGATGCGCGCCGCTTCTTTTTTCCCTTCTTCCAGATCCAAAACCGCTCCGTTTGTCCCCCGGATAACCGGAATCCCTGCCGCGATCATTGTTGCTCTTGCTTCTGTTTTATTTCCCATCTTACCGATCACTTTAGAATCAGGACCGATAAAGGTAATCTCGCACTGTTCGCAAAGTTCTGCAAATTTTGCATTTTCCGATAAAAATCCGAATCCGGGATGAATCGCATCTGCTCCCGAAACGAGCGCTGCGCTGATCAAATTCTGCATATTCAGATAACTTTCCGACGCCTGCGCCGGACCGATACAGACTGCTTCATCCGCAAGCTGGGTATGAAGAGCCTCCTTGTCAGCCTCCGAATAGACTGCCACAGTTTCAATTCCCATTTCTCTGCATGCCCGAATAATCCGAACCGCAATCTCGCCACGGTTTGCGATCAATATTTTTTCGATCATAAATCTATTCTCCTGCCATAAACGTCAATTCTGCGCTTACTACTACTTTACCGTCCACACTTGCAACCGCTTTTCCGATTCCTACCGGACCTTTTTGACGAATAATCTTTGTCTCTAATCTCAGCACGTCGCCAGGAAATACCATTCCTTTAAACCGGCAGTTTTGTATTCCTCCGAAAAATGCAATCTTTCCTTTATTTTCCGGCGTACTTAAAATCGCCACTGCTCCTGTTTGTGCAAGCGCTTCTACAATAAGTACCCCCGGCATAACCGGTTTATTCGGGAAATGGCCTTTAAAAAATTCTTCCGTGTATGTTACCGCTTTATAGCCTATGGCAAATTCCCCCGGTTCATAATCTTCGATCCTGTCGATCAGGCAAAACGGATGCCTGTGCGGGATGATCTGCCGGATCTGTTCTATATTTAAGCTTTTCTTTGTCTCTCTTTCCATCTCCATACTCTGCCTCCCTGATATTTTTACTATGCCATTTTTGTATCGTTCTTTATTTAATGACAAAAAGAGGCTGTCCGTATTCTACCGCCGCTCCGTTTTCGACAAGAACCTCTTCTATCGTTCCCTCAAAATCACTTTCGATCTCATTCATAAGCTTCATCGCTTCCACGATCCCTAGAACCGTTCCCTTTTCTACTTTGTCTCCTGCCTGCACGAAAGGAGTTCCTCCTTCTTCCGGCGACGCATAGAAAATTCCGACAAGCGGAGCTTTCACTATTTTGCCTTCTGATAAGACTTCCGCATTTTCTTCTGTTCTTGCAATCTTAGCTTCTGTCTTTGTTCTTCCTGCCGTTTCTGCCGATACTGATGTGCAGACGTTTCCGCCTTTTTTCAACTTCAGCTTTACTCCGTCTTCTTCGTATTCAAATTCGTCCAATCCGAATCCCGACACAGCTTCTACCAACTGAAGGATCTGTTCTGTCTTCATTTTCGCACCCCGCCTTAATCTTCATATTTTTTCACGAGAAGAGAAGCGTTATGACCTCCGAATCCCAGTGAGTTTGTCAATACATAGTTTACATCCTTCTTGACCGGTGAGCCTACCGCATAATTTAGATCACATTCGGGATCGACATTTTTTGTTCCCATTGTCTGATGAATGTATCCGTCCTGAATGCTTTTTACACATACGATAAACTCAACTCCGCCTGCCGCTCCGAGAAGATGACCGATCATCGATTTCGTTGAGTTAACGACAACCTGATCTGCCGCGCTTCCAAGTGCGCTGCGTATTGCTCTTGTCTCAAACAGATCGTTGTGATGCGTGCTTGTTCCGTGTGCATTAATATAGTCGATCTGCTCTGCCTGTACGCCTGCTTCCCGCATTGCAAGCTTCATCGCCATTGCGGCGCCCTCTCCGTCTTCTGCCGGTGATGTGATGTGCCATGCGTCCGCCGTCGCTCCGTACCCTGCAAGCTCTGCGTATATTTTTGCGCCCCTTGCCTTCGCATGTTCCAGTTCTTCCAAAACAATAATGCCTGCTCCTTCTCCCAAGACAAATCCATCTCTGTCTTTGTCAAACGGCCTTGATGCACAAGTCGGATCTTCTGATGTAGAAAGCGCCGTAAGCGCCGTGAAGCCTGCCAGACCTGTCGGAGAGATCGCGCTCTCCGCTCCTCCTGCAACCATGATATCTGCATCACCATACTGGATTGCCCGAAAAGCATCTCCGATACAATGTGAACCGGAGGCGCATGCCGTCGCGACATTTGTGCATTTTCCACGAAGTCCAAGCTGGATCGAAATATTTCCCGCCGCCATATTTGAAATCATCAGCGGAACCATCAGCGGATGAACTCTGTTCGGCCCTTTCTTTAGGATCGTCTCATAATTATCTTCTACACATTTTAAGCTTCCCACGCCGGATCCGACGATCACGCCTGCCCTGTAAGGATCTTCCTTTTCCATGTCGATTCCGGCATCTTCAAACGCCTCTTTCGCTGCTGCCGCCGCGTATTGCGTAAACAATTCCATTCGTTTTGCAGATTTAAAATCAAGCCGTTCTCTTGCATCAAATCCTTTTACCTGCGCTGCGATCTTCACTTTATAATCAGAAACGTCAAACCGCGTGATCGGTCCGATTCCGACAGTTCCTTTTTTAATCTCATCCCAAAAAACATCCACTGTATTTCCGATCGGAGTAACAGCTCCAAGACCGGTTACAACAACTCTTCTCTTCATACTTCCTCCTTTTCAAGCGGAGCGATTATAATTACATCGCCATGCCTCCGTCTACGCAAAGCACCTGCCCGGTAATGTATCCGGCCTGCTCTGATGCAAGAAACGCAACAGCCTGCGCCACATCTTCCGCCTCTCCGAATCGCTCCATCGGAATTTGCAGAACTGCCTTTTCTTTCACTTTTTCCGAAAGAACCTCTGTCATTTCCGTCCGGATAAATCCGGGCGCGACTGCATTTACTGTAATTTTCCTTCCTGCAAGTTCTCTCGCCGCTGATTTTGTCAGACCGATCACCCCTGCCTTAGATGCGGCATAATTTGCCTGACCTGCGTTTCCAAGTACCCCGGATACCGAAGAGATATTAATGATCCTTCCGCTTCTTTGACGTATCATTGCTCTTGAAACAAAGCGTATACAGTGAAACGCCCCCTTTAAGTTTGTATCTATGACCGCATCAAAATCATCTTCCGACATCTTCATCAGCAAACCGTCTTTTGTAATTCCCGCATTGTTGACAAGAATATCAATTCTTCCAAACTCTTTCATAACCTCTTCAAACATCTTTTCGCATGATTCAAAAGAAGCTACGTTACACTGAATCAGTTTTACCTGTCCTCCCGATGCTTCAATCTGCTCTTTTACTTTTTCAGCTTCGTCTTTCGACCTGTTATAATTAATGATCACGACTGCGCCTTCTGCCGCAAGTTTCACCGCGATCGCTCTGCCGATCCCCCGGGATGCCCCGGTTACAACTGCAATTTTCCCTTTTAACATCATTTTCCTTCCACTTTCTGTTGATTTAACATAACTGTTCTGCCGCTTTTTCTGCTTCTTCCCATGTACCGACATTGAAACATTTTACATTTCTGTCAATCCGCCGTATAAATCCGGACAATGTCTTTCCCGGTCCGATCTCCACAAATGTATCTACCCCCGCGGCGATCAGTTTTTCCACGCTTTGCTGCCATCTTACAGGAGATGATACCTGCCGTATCAAAAGATCCTTAATCTCTCCTGTTTCTCCCACAAAATCCACAGTCACATTCGATACATAAGGAATGACCGGTTGACTCAGCCTGACATTCTCCAAAACACGCGCAAGCTGTTGTCCTGCTGTTTCCATCATCGGAGAATGAAACGGACCGCTCACATTCAATAAAATAACTCTCTTTGCCCCTGCTTCTTTCAGGTTACTTCCCGCCGTTTCCACTGCGCTTTTTTCTCCTGTGATCACCAGCTGACCGGGACAGTTATAATTTGCGATCCATACATTCGGAATCTTTTCCAATACTTCTTCTGTCCGAGCGCCTGTAAGTCCGATTACAGCCGCCATAGCCCCTTTGTTTGCAGGAACGGCTTCTTCCATGAAAATTCCGCGTTTTCTCACCGTCAAAACTGCGTCTTCTGTAGAAAATGCTCCTGCCGATGCTGCCGCGCAATATTCGCCTAAGCTCAATCCCGCTGTAACGTCCGCAGTCATCCCCCATTCTCTTAATACATGCTCTGCTGCCATACTGACAGTTACCAGAGCCGCCTGTGTATATTCTGTCTTATCAAGAAGATCATTTTTCTCAAAACACAACTTCCTCATATCAAGCGACAATAATTCAGACGCCATATCAAATATGTCTTTTGCCGTCCTGCTGTTCTCATAGAAATCTTTTCCCATTCCGGCTGTCTGTGCGCCCTGACCCGGAAAAATAAATGCAGTCTTACTCATAAAATACACTTCCTCTGATTTGTTTTTCTGTTTCTTTTACTAACTTTCGGATCAGCATTTCACATGTCGTCTTCTCTGTGACAAGTCCTGCCGACTGTCCTGCCATCAGGCTTCCGTTTTTTACGTCACCTTCAACGACTGCTTTTTTTAAACCGCCAAGCGTCAATGCTTCCAGCTCTTCAAAAGACGCGCCCTCTTTTTCTTTTTGCAAATACAGTTTCGTCATCTGATTTCTAAGCGTCCGCACCGGATGTCCGCATGATCTTCCGGTAACTTTTGAATCGATATCTCTCGCCCTTATAATTTCATTTTTATAATTCTCATGAACCTGACATTCCTCTGTTACGATAAATGCCGTTCCCATCTGAACTCCTTTTGCTCCGAGCATAAATGCAGCCGCAATCCCTCTTCCGTCTGCAATTCCTCCTGCCGCAATGACAGGAATCTTTACCGCATCGACAACTTGCGGTACAAGAGTCATTGTTGATGCCTCTCCGATATGCCCTCCTGCTTCCGTTCCTTCTGCGACAACCGCATCGGCATGACAGCGTTCCATTCTCTTTGCAAGTGCAACAGACGCAACAACCGGAATCACTTTTACATCCGCTTCTTTCCACATCTGCATATATTTTTCCGGAGATCCGGCTCCTGTTGTCACAACTTTTACCTTTTCTTCCACAATTACCTTTGCAATTTCATCTGCATACGGACTCATAAGCATAATGTTGACTCCGAAAGGTTTATCTGTCATCTTCTTTGCCTTTTGTATCTGATCTCTCACCCATTCAGGAGGAGCGCTTGCCGCTCCGATAATTCCCAGACCGCCTGCCTCGGATACTGCCGCTGCCAGATGATATTCTGCAACCCATGCCATCCCGCCCTGAATGATCGGATATTCAATTCCCAAAAGTTCCGTTATTTCTGTTTTCATTTTGACAATACTTTCTCCTGATACTTTTTTCTTTTTTATTATCGGCCTCTTTGTTTCTATTTTTCATTCCTTATGTCCGGTTTTTTATTTTTTACTCTTTGTGAGCCTCCATATATGCCGCCGCATCTTTGATCGTTGTGATCTTTTCCAGATCTCCGGAAGGAATCTCTACTCCGAATTCTTCCTCAAACGCCATCACCAATTCAAAAAGATCAAGTGAATCTGCCCCCAAATCTTCTTTAAATGATGTGTCCTCTTTTAAAGTTTCGATTTCTACATTCAATGCCTCTGCTACGATTTCTTTCATTCTCTCTGTCATGATAATTTCTTCCTTTCTTTTCTCTTTTACTTTATTTTTTATCTACAATTTGTTTTCGTTTGATCTCTCAAAGAGATTTACCATTCTAAAATACTTCCGGCCCATGTCAGCCCTGCGCCAAATCCGGCAAGCAATATTTTTTGACCTTTTCTCAATCTTCCCGTTTGAACAAGTTCATCCAAAAGGATCGGAATCGATGCGGCAGATGTATTTGCATAATTTTCCATATTTATCGGAAAACGGCTCATATCGACTTTTAATTTCTTTGCCACCGCTTTCACAATCCTTTCATTCGCCTGATGCAAAATAAAAAAATCAATATCTGCAATCTTCAGTCCCGACTTTTCTAAAAGCTCTTCTGTCAGCTCCGGTACTTTTCTGACCGCAAATTTAAATACTTCCTGCCCATCCATGCAAATTCCTGTTTTATGACTTTTCTTTTTCCGGATGATATCTTCTGCATTTTTACTTACATCATCGTGTTCTTCCACTGACGATCCTTCATCACTTTTTGATAAGACATCTTCCAAATTATCATCCTGTTCTTCAAACAGACTTTTTGATCTTAATGTCAGCACAAAATCTTTCGTGCCGTCAGAATGACCTGTCTGCCAATAATGATCACCTTCTTCCGCTTTCAGTATCAGTGCACCTGCGCCGTCGCCGAATAATACAGATGTGCTCCTGTCACTCCAATCCACAAGGCGACTCATGCTTTCTGCGCCGACTACAAGAATCGTTTTATAGATTCCTGCGCGAATATATGCCTGCGCTGTATTGAAAGCAATCACAAATCCCGAACAAGCTCCGTTCAGATCAAATGCCAACGCGTTTTTTGCACCGATTCTCTTTTGAACAATACACGCAGCCGATGGATAAATCACATCCGAAGAAGATGTCGCAGTTAAGATCAATTCGATCTCATCCGCATTTACTTCTCCGTTTTTCAACGCCCGGGCCGCAGCCTCCGCCGCCATGTCTGATGTTGTCTCTTCTAATGCCACATGCCGGAATCTGATTCCGGTTCGTTCTCGTATCCATTCATCCGACGTCTCCATGACATGCGATAGTTCATCATTGCTTACTGTCCGAATCGGTAAATACGATCCCGTTCCACAAACTCTTCCTATCATTTTTCTTCTCCGTCATATTTTATTTGATTCTTAAATATTTTGACTTTCAAAGTATAACACTAAAAAATAATTTGTCAACTGTTTTTTTCATAATCTTTCCGTCATAATCTTTCCGTTCAATCCGTAAACAATAATTTAGAGCAGCAAGCTCAGGCTATCTTTGCAAATAGGTTTCTTTCGCTTACCACTCTCTTCACAATCGATTCTCCTTTGAATTTTACTTAGAGAACGACTTGCAACGGCAGTTCTTTATATTAACTTCTGCCATTGATAGAAATATTTTAATTACAAATCACTTATCTTAAATGTGGAATAGCCTTCGTAATAATAACTGTGATCGATACCTTTCATATAAACCTCACGGTCATTGATTCTGTTCGTCAGCGCCTGCTTTAATATATGTTTGATTTCAATATCTTTAACAGGACTGCGTTCCATAGCAGAAAGATAGTCCTCTTTGTCTACACAGCTCCAATCGATTACCTGACCTAATTCTTTTTTTAAAACCAAATCAAGCCAAATTCTTGTACTTCTGCCGTTTCCCTCACGGAACGGATGTGCAATATTCATTTCCACATATTTTTCTATAATCTCATCATATGTTGATTGAGGCATTTTTTCGATATTTTCAAGAGCTGCTTCTAAATACATAATCGGAGCAAAACGAAAATTACCTTTTGAAATATTAACAGTTCTTATCTGTCCGGCAAAACCATAAATCGAACCAAATAAATATTTGTGTATTTCAACAAGTGATTTAAAAGTTCCCGGCTTAAGATGATTCAAATAGCCGCTTTCAAAAAGTTCTATTGCCCTTTTTTTGCTGATTTTTTCTTCAGCTTTGGCTAATTCTACAGAATCGGTAATGCCGAGTTTATTTTCTAATATCATAGCAGTTTCCCTTTCTATAATTTTATATAGTATTTGATAAACAAAAATTTACCTCAATAAATTTTTTCAACGCTTTAAAAATATTTTGTCAAACTGTAATTTCAATTTGATTCCCTTCTATCCCTATAATACAGCTTTCGTAATACCCATCTCCTGTTGTTCTTGGACCACTCACAACCTCATATCCATCTTCTTGCATTTGCCGTGTCAGAAAATCCACTTTCTCTTTACTTCCAACACTGAATGCTATATGAATATATCCTGTCCTCACCGGCGATTTTACTTCGTCCTCCATCTGAGGTTTGTTCATGATCTCAAGCCTTGCTCCATCATCAAACAAAAGAAAGTACGATCGAAAACCTGTTTTTGAATTATAATAACCGTCATTACATGCAGCGCCAAAGTATTTAACGAAAAAATCTCTAACACTTTCTAAATCATTTACATACATTGCGATATGTGCAATCTTCATTATTCTTCCCCTTAGCAACTTCTGTTTTCTCTCGCTGCTCTTATAAAATCTGTTACCCTAAATCTGAAAAAAGTGTCTCGTGCGGAGCTTCGATTTCCTCTGCAATCGTATGCTCTGTTAATTCAGATAACAGCTTTATCTTTGCATTAATAATAGGTCTCATACAATTTGGTACATGTTCTTGATGTGCTCTGTGTATCGCAACACACTCTTTACAATTTCCATGATAGCGGCAGGCTTTCTTGCAAGGGCAATGATCTTTATCTTTATATTCCTCTCTGAATGCAGCTGCAAATTCTTCTTGCAACCGCAGTCCTTCCTGTCGGTTTCCTTTGTGAAATTGTTCCATTGCCTCTATTTCTTTTTCATTACCTTCGATAATCATACAGATTTCCTCCATTCACAACCTACCTGTTATAAAAAGTTATCGCTCCTTAAAATCTAATTTACTTGATTACTATAGTAATATAATGCAATTTTATATAGTATACAATATAAAAAACCGAAGAACAAATTTCTATTGACATTTATTATTCTATACGAACATTTATCATACTCATTGTAAGATCTTTTCCTGTTTCAACACGATACCCCTTACCCTTTTCAAGCTTAATAGTTTCACTTGCCCCGGAAGTAATATAGGGAATTGCTTGACATCGTCTCCTAACTCCAAACCTATTTAGATAGCTCTTTTCATCTCAACACTAACTGGACTTTAATTATCAATACTCTTTCCGCAGTATTGACAAAAATCACCACCATTGCTTCCAAGATGTTTTCCGCAATGCGGACACTTGTAAAAAAGTAAATTAGGCACAACAGACGAACCTGCTACAATCACACCAATTGGCAAAAACATTATACTCTTGTAACTAAGTAATATTAAAATAAATCCAATAATGTACAGAAAATAAATGAGTTTTCTGGCTTTCTTCGGTTTCACTTATATGCACCTCTCACATTCAAATTTTTTCAATTAAACTAGAACTTTTCTGCTTACTTTGCTTTGAACTCTATCCATTCATTATCAATAAGCACTACTACCATACCATCTTCAAGAATTGCGTATGGCGTTCCGGTATCTTTATTAAAATTTGCTTCTCCATCCTTTTTAGGAACACCATTCTCCGCATAGGAAGTTGTATATTGAATAACACTCTCATCCACTTCAACAGCAACCGCATTGTTGGTCGAATAGAAGTTTGTTCCATTTACCATTATTGTTGCAGGATAATCCCCATCCTTTGAAGTACCACAGCCAACCAATGCAAATACAAGAACTGTACAGATCACCATTGCTATCAATTTTTTCATACGCTTTACCTCGCAAACTGGGATTTATCTTTTTGCATAGATTAAATCCATCATGCCATTATATGACTGTGTTTTTAGCAGCCTCAACTTAATTTCATGGTCAGCTTTTTCAAAAAGTCGAATACCTGATCCTAAAATTGTTGGAATGACGGTTATATAATAACAATCTATTATATCTGCTCTAACCAACTGTTGGATTAAGTTTGCACCGCCACATATCCAAATTCCGTTTCCGTTTTCTTTTCGTAGCTCTTTTATCAGTTCAACTGGGTTTTTATTGACAAAATGGATTTTGTCGGAAGACTTTTTTTGCTTGTGTGTCACAACATAGGTTGTAAAATCGTCATAAACCCACTCTTCTGGTGAAAGCTCTGTGATAATTTGGTGATAAGTATTCCAACCCATTACAACGGTATCTATGTCTTTCACAAATTCAGAATATGAATCAATATTATCCTCATCATTGCCCTGTCCAGTCAGCCACTCAACACTGCCTTTGCTGTCTGCAATATATCCGTCAAGGCTCATTGCAATAAATAAACTAATTTTTTTCATAAATTCCCTTTTCGATTTATAAATTCAAGATTTATTGTTCCTTTATCATCACATAATTTGTAAGAAAAATTCCTTGTCGTTCTACCTGTTGTTCCTTTACAACTTTATACTCTCGTTTTTCAAAAAATGGTTTTGCTGTAATAGAAGCATAAGTTATAATTTTTCCATCAACCGCTTGTTCCAGTTGGTTACAAATAACAGTTGCAATGCCTTTTCCTTGATAATCAGCATGAACAAACAGGCGGTCAAGATAACCGTCTTTATCTATGTCTCCAAAGCCTACGATGATTTTGTTATCTATAGCAACTATACTATAGTGCTCTTGAAGTGACTGATTCCATTTTTCTAAATCCACCTGACCTGTTGCCCACACATCTAATTGTTCTTTTGTATAATCTTTCGCATTTATTATATGAACCGTATTATAAAACAGCTCTGTAATTTCTTTACAGTCCGACATCTGATATCCCCTGACAAACATTCTTTATCTCCTCAGTTTCTGGTTTGTTACTTTCATTTTAGCATACTGTATTTATGTTTTCTATCCTCTGCAGGCACAGAAAATCTGCTTTAGATATTTCCATTTTACCGGTAATGATTTTCTGTTCTATATTGTCAATCTTATTGAAATGTTAAATCGTGGGGTTCGGAACAAAAAAATACCGTACTGCTACGATATTTTTTACTAATTTACTTTATGATGCTCCAAATACAGGAACGATTGCACTCAGCATCGTAATTCCGACCGAAAAAACATTATTCTGAATAAGTGTTCAAAGGTGTTTCAAACTTTTTGAAGTAAAAAATAAGAGAAACGCTGTAAATTCAACGTTTCTCTCACTTTTAATTAATGCCGCAGACCGGAATCGAACCGTTTTAAGTAATCAAAAATACTGATAGAAAGGGGATTTGAAGACTTCATCACGGTCTGGGTGTTCAAAAAGTGTTCAAGGTTTCCTCAAGCCCCCTTTTTCGCAGATAACTATTTTGAATAAAAGTCTTTATATAATTCATTTCCTTTTTCAATAATTTTGCTTATTTCTTGTTCTGAAATCCCCAACTCATTTCCAAGTTTCTTCATATCCATAAAGTCACTTTCTGTAAATTTTGATGTACTTCCTAATACATTCTTATCAGTTTTAGAAATTGCTGAAGCAACAAAGTCATTGTTACCTTGCCACATTATTTCCACATTCCTGTCTTCATGTTCAACATTACAATAAATAGACGTTTTCGATTCATCCAAATGTAAAGAAAAATCTAATAATCTCGGTATTGATTGCTTGGGTATATCATAAACAACTCCCTCCATATAATCCACAGAATAACAACCTCTTGTGTTCTTATAGCAACCATTTTCTTCTAGTTGTTTCGCATAATTTTTCTCTAATTCATTTCTTTTATTGAAATATACACACGAATAAACTACAAAACTTCCAACCAACAATGCAAAAACAACAGCTATTGCCATCAGTGCCTTTGCATATTTTCTAGTACTCTTTACTTCGTTGTCAAATGTCTTTACCATAATCAAATCCTCCTTCAACAAAATATCCAAGGAAATATTAAAACTATCACTTATTTTTACTATCGTTTCCAAATCTGGATAACTTTTTGAATTTTCCCAATTAGATATTGTCTGTCTTGAAACCTGAAACATCTCTGCAAACTCTTCTTGGGACATATGAGCCTCCTTCCTTATTTTTTGAATATTACTTCCAAGTGTCATGATAGTTCGCCTCCTTTCACCGAGATTGTATTAAAGAAAAAAGATTATGTCTATCAAAGGCTCTTTGCATTTATATAATTCCTATGCAAATATTCTTTGCACCCCATAATTCCAACATTTTTTACTTCATATCCTCACATTATAGTTCAAATTTACAAGCAAGGCAATAAAAAAGAATAACATACCAACACACCACCTGTGCTGTCTGCTATTCTTTTCGACTTGCCACTACTATTCATTCTCTGTCCGTATCTTTCAAAGACTAACGCTCCGCAGGATGCCCAGAGCGACGGTTCCTAACAGGGCGGAGGGTCGGCTGGGCAAGTGGACGGTTCTCTATACATTTCCTATTCTGCCAGATATTCTATTGCCGATTTTCTTCTTCCCTCGTATTTGTCTTTTGCAAGAAGTTCATTGATAAAACACAGCAGTTTTTCCGTGTCATCATCATCGAGTAAATCCATTTTCACCAGTATATCAAGTTCTGTCTGATTCTTTGGCTGTACGGATACTGGCTGGGACATATCAACCACTACTTTCAGCCGATTGGTTTTCTGTGTAGTTTCAATATCTGTAGTCAGTCCCATGACATGACTTTTACTTACTCCGAATATCTGTGACAGCTTTTCCCATATAGATTCATCTCTCGGTGTTCCATTGCCGTTCTCATAGTTTGTCAGCATACTCTGGGAAATTCCCAATTCTTTTGCCAGTTCCGCAACCGTGATGTTGCTTTCTTTTCTCAATTCTTTTATTTTATTCACCTTCAAGCACCTCCTTCATAAGCACATTATATTTCAAGATTTTCCGTCTGTCAATCTTTTTATCGGATATTCAGATATTTTACTTGACAGCACCTTTCACTTGCTGTATGATATGAATATCTTAATATCTGATAATCAGATATTTGTAAAGGAGGTGATTACATGATTCGAGGAAATGACTTTATTTTAAATCCAAACAAATTAGAAGAACAGTTTCAGTTAGTGGAAGTTTCCGATTGGGTAGACTTTACCACAAAAGAAAAATTAGGATTCTACTACACTGTCCTCTTGCCAAAATTGAAGTTTGAAAAGGTCAAGGTGGGCGTAAAAGCTACTAATCAGCTTTTTTCTAATGAAGAGCTTGAACAGAAAGGGCAAATTTCCGTTTCATTTGAGGGATTACATACATGGGCGAGTCTTTATAATGGGCGTCTTTCTGTTAAAGCAGAAGCTGATACTATCAGAAAAGCAGGAATGAAATAATGCTTCCATTCCCAGCCAGTCAGTGCCGAACATCGTCATAGGTCTGACTGGCTGGCTGTTGCAAAGGAAGATTTTTCTTCCGACTATACTTGATATATAAAACAACATCTTCCGAAAACGAGAAGTAAACGCATGATGAAAATAGGATATGAGGTGAAATTCGTGAACAGTACAAATGACTATTTTGTATACAATACGAAAATCATTGAAACTCCTACTACAAAAGAGATATATTTTTACGAATCTCCAATTTATAGTCATTCAAGCAGAAAATCAGATTTAACCAAAACAAGCAAACGAAAAACCTTTGATGAAATGTCGGCTCACAAGCAATATGACAGTCTGAAACGCAAGCAGAAACATTATGAACAGACACGCTGGGAGATTGCCCGTATCGTGGATTGCAATTTTGACAATAAAACCAAATTTTTAACGCTGACATTCAAGGATAACATTCAAGACATTACCCTAACCAACAAAGAATTTAAGTATTTCATTCAACGATTAAATTATTATTTATATCAAACGAAAATCCAGACATTGAAATATATAGCAACGTGGGAGAAACAGAAACGTGGAGCAATCCACTATCATGTTATTTTCTTTGATTTTCCGTATATCGCAAAAGAAAAACTACAGGAATTATGGTCGCATGGGTTTATCAAAATAAACCGCATTGACGTAGACAGCAAAGAAAACAGAGGTCGCTACCTCAGCAAATATTTTGGCAAAGACTTGGAAGTAAAGGAGCATAAGAAAAAAGCATTTTTCAAATCTCAGAATCTGAGAATGCCAGTGGAACAAAAACTTATGCTTACCGATGATGTTTTCAAAGAATTGGAACAGGAAAACATTGTATTCCACAAAAAATATATCCGACAGGTATATGATACAAAATCCTTTATTACCACTGGCTCACTCCTAAAGGACAGCAGTGTAACATATATCAAAATAAAAAAGAGCCGAAACAGGTGTGCAAGGGGGATTTCTGATGAATAAATCCGTCACCCAGTCCGACATTGCATTGTTGAATACGCTCGCCACCTGTGCTAATATGTCAGCAGATGAAGTCTTCAAAGATTTTAAACTTATGGCAAACAAAAAAATCTTGGAGAACCACAAATATGAAATTTATTACTCGGAATCTGAAAAAAGCTGGCGTACCTATTTACCCGATGATACCAAACCCAATAACCGCCGTCCAATTAAGAGGAAGAGTAAAGAGAACCTTGAAAAAGAAATCGTAAGATTTTATATTGAAAAGCAGAAAAACGAAAACCGTGAGAATATCACACTGGAAATGCTGTATACAGAATGGCTTTTGTATAAAAGAGATTACACTTCTGTAAAGGCAAAGACAATTCAAGAATACGTTTCCGAGTGGAACAGATTTTTTAAAGACACGGCACTTTCCCAAATGAAAATCGGTGACATCAAGCCGATTACACTTATCCGTTTTTTCAGAGAAGTTACCAAAGAACGTAAGTACACGCATAAACGGATAAGCAATGCACGTTCCGTATTGAATGGTATTATGAGCTATGCCATTGAAGAAGAGCTTCTATCTCACAATCCTGTATCCGATGTGAATTTCAAGCAGTTTACCTATAAACCAGTTGAAATACAAACGGATAATGTATTTTCCCATGAAGATACGCAGAAATTGCTGAATTATCTGAAATGTATCATTGAGCCTTATTCACTGGCAATACAGCTGTCCTTTTATCTGTTTATCCGTATCGGTGAGACAAAGGCAATCCGCTGGGAAGATATTGATTACAGCAAGAGAACAGTCTATCTGCACCGACAAGTCACCTGTGAACGTACTCTGAATGATGATTTATCCTTTTCCAAAAGGAAAGTGAAAGTTGTAAATCAGATGAAAGGGAACACCTCTCACGGATTCCGTAAGCAGTTCTTGACAGATGAAGCAATCAAGATTCTTCAAAAAGCGAAAGAATTGAATCCAAACGGAATATATGTCTTTGAACCAGACGGAAAGATTATGACTACGGACAGCTTTAACCGCCGTTTAAAGAAATACTGTAATGAAGCTGGTGTGCCTTACCATTCCAGCCACAAAATTCGTTTCTACAATGCCTCAACAGCCTTTGACGGAAACAATCTCACAACCCTCAGTTATTTAATGGGGCATAGTGAAACAGCAACCACGCTTCACTATCTTCGAAACGTCAATAAAAGGAATAATGATATGCTTGCTTTTCAAAAACTTGGGATTTCATCCTAAAGTGTTCAAAGGTGTTCAAACTTTTTATTACAAAAAAATAAGAGAAACGCTGTAAAATCAACGTTTCTCCCACTTTTTAACTACTGCCGCAGACCGGAATCGAACCGGTACGGGTATCACTACCCACGGGATTTTAAGTCCCGGGCGTCTGCCTGTTCCGCCACTGCGGCAACTATCAAATTGTTTTCTCCTATTGGTAATCAATAAGAGAAACGACCCAGAAGAGACTCGAACTCTCGACCTCCGCCGTGAC
>UMGD01042804.1_pt1 | contig 27189 bp, 29 predicted proteins | sample 1965201 | NCBI WGS metagenome assembly UMGD01 (sample SAMEA4836066, study PRJEB28245) | human gut metagenome | biome: gut microbiome; material: fecal sample | place: Denmark | collected 2008 | reverse complement strand
GGATGGATTGGTTGGTGGGATCGGATTCGGAGATCAGGTTGCAGCTGTACAAGCTATCCCCGGTGGCCTCGAACAGCACGCCGTTTGCGATCTCGCGGATGCGGGCTCTATGAAACGGGTGGTTCCACTTGCTGACCGTGACCGTAACCGTATCGTAGGCGGCGCGGATACCGGTGATGTACACGATGGGCTGGTCATTGTTGCGGATGTGCCATTCCTGGTGGTAAGTTTCCGTGGATGATGCACCGTCGATCGTGACGTCAAAGTCTACGGCGTATTCATTGGCTGCGGGATCAAAGCAGATGGTCAAAACGCTGATCGCGCCGCCATTGCGGGTGCAGCTGAGTTTGACAGTGTCCGCGGCAAACAGGCCGTCCTGATCGGACAGGGCGCTGGAGAGATAGCCATAGACCTGCCCGGCCCAGCCGTTGACGAGCGCCCGGCCGTCGAGGGGTGTGCGGTTATATTCGCCCGAGGCATAGAGACGGCGGGGAGGAGATTTGTCCCATTGGATGGGCATACAAAGGCTGTGCGCGGTGCCGTGGGCGTTGATGCCCGTCGGCCAGCTTAATGGATCGAGCCGGACGACGAGGTCTGTTCGGCGTTCAGAGGCGCGCGAATAATCGTGGAATTCCTGGGGGACGGTGAGCATATGGAGTTCGCCTACCTTTCTATAAAGCTCCATTTGACGGTTTGATAGCCTTGCGGGATGTCATTCCGATCCAAGCCATTCACCTCCGTGGCAGTAATGTCGGAGCCATAAAACTCTTTCGTCTTCTTTGTCATGGTGGTGGCGTCGTAGTAGTTTAGTCGGAAGAAATTTTTCCCTGCGCCCATCTGGCGGAGCTGCGCATATTCCCGCGCAGTCATGTACAGCCAGACGCAGTTGATTTTCTCCTTCTCGGCAAGCAGCTCCTTGTTGAGCAGCGCGCCCTTGCCCACGGTGCGGCTGGCCTTGGTGACAACCTGCGTGACGGTGTGCTCACAGCTGGAGGGCGGCTTGGGGAAGGATTTGCCGTCGATTGCGTAGATGATGGGGATCACTTCCTTTCGGGGCATAGCAAAAGCGCCTACCTCAGTTGAGATAGACGCTTTTGCTATTCGATTGTACAACTGCGATAATTGCCTTGACGCCGTCGCTAATATAATTTCAATCTACGATTTCTCAAAAGAACTCGGCATTAAACGTAAACAAAAGATTGAGGCGCCGCTTTAATTCCATAATCAGAAAGACATTTGGGACATTTATATTTATTTACCTTACCGAGCCGATATGCTACAGCCTTAGTTCTTCCTTTATAGTATGAATCATAAAACTGTTTACTGATTCCAGCGTCTTTGGATGTGGTATGCCATAATGCCTCAGGATCATCTTCTAAAACTTCTATTACTTCCGCTTCTGCGACTATTTTCATTATAGGAGACGTTGCATATATAAGAATCGTATCAACAGCCGATCGGCATTTCACTTTTCGGAACTCGTACTTTTTCTTTCCGCATAATATATTTTCAACATGCTGCGGATTAATCGATAATAACATCTGACACATCAACATCGCCTTCCTGTAAAAGTAATCTAAATTGTTCTTGCGATAACCTGATTTTAGAAGGATAGGTGCCCGGCTGAAAGTAACCGTTCCTCGATAACCAGTCCCAATTTATGTTATGACCTTCTCCAAAATAACCATAGTACAGCATTTCAACAACAATAATATGCTTGTCGTTTTCATACATCTTCAAGAGGGCATTTTCGGAATAGACTGTTTTATTCCTAACCAATTGCTTAAATTCATCAAAAGTCTGCTCGCGCCAGCCCCCACGCTTAATGCAATGCGTGCTGACCACAACACAATAAGAGGTCACGCAAGATTTATACTTTTTCATACCCTCTTTCTTAGTATGTCTACGGTAAATCAGAACAGGGTCTCCAGGCCTGTAGCGTAAAAGAGATCCATCTTGACTAATATACATTTTTGTGATGCCGTTTGCAACAGAAATTTCAAGTTGATTTTGAATGGTGTTTTTAAGTTCTGAATATGGAAAGAGGGTATCGTGATAATCATCATTCACAACGATAAATCCAGATGAAAGAAAATTAGGGCTAACAAAAGGGAAAGCCTTGTATGGTGTGGAAAAATCGACTTGATTTTTACTGCGTAAATAAACTCTCTCTCCGTTATAATTATTACCAATATGTATAAATCCGAACTTTTCGAGGAGAAAGATTAATAGTTGATGTTTTTCAAAAACGGTTACATAAATTTCCCTACACTTGGATTTCTGCCATTGCCAAAGAATCAATCCAATCGCACCTTCGCCTATGCGTTGCCCTTGAAATCTTTCCGCTATGCGCAAAGTACTGATTTTTAGACGATTTCTAACTGGATATTCTCTTTCAGTCGTAATAAGGGATTCGTTTTCTTCTTTTAAGCATATAAACGCGCCTAATCCACTATTATCAAAAAACACAAGGGCTCTAGCCCCCTTAGAACTTTTCTTTTTAAACCAGTTGATAAATCCTATATTAGTATCATCTGCCGGATAGTCGCGTTTTAATGAATCGAAGAAGGCGTCGTTTAGATTAATTTCTGAAAAAGGTCTCAGCTCGAATTTTCCCGCCATTCCTATTTCACTCCTCGATGTAAATATTTCTCATTTTCGAGGATGATTATAGCATTAAATATAAAATATTACAATAATACATGTATGATAGCCTATAAATGTGTAAAATCATGTCTAATTATAACGCCCGCACCTGATTCAAGTGCGGGCGCTTATGATCGAGTTACGCGATCTTTGCACCACGCTGCACGGCCATTTCCTTCACGACCGCGAGATAGATTTCAATGAGCTTCTTATCGTCCGCGATCACGTCCACCTTGTTAAGTTTGTCGCGCTTGGATTTGCAGATACCTTCATCTGCCATGCGGCGGCGCTTGTTCGTCAGGCGGGTGGCAAGGCTGACCCCGGCCCTCTCGTCGACCAAGCCAAAGACCTCCGCGTTTACGTCGCGAATAAATTCGTTTCCACCCATCGACTGGGCGATCCTCACAATCAGTTTGCGGGCCTCCTCGCGCCACGATTGCGGGTTCAGGGCGACAACATCCTTGATATCGTCCACGCGCTTGTTGACCTCTTCAATGGCCTTGTCCTGCTCCTTTTGGCGCATTTCGAGGTTGATGAGGAGGCGAAGTTCCGGGGAGAGTTCCTGCACGCGTGTTTCGAGGGAGATAAGCTTGTCGCGGATTTCCTTACCCTGTGGGGTGCGCTGGATCATGGCGATATGCTTTGCCATGTCGAGGGTGAGGATGTGCTCGATCGTTGGGCGACCGCCTTGGGGTTTATCACTTTTTTGTGAAAAACCGCTGTAGTCCTCATTCTCCGTGAAACCATACCCGCACATGCGCTCAAACCATTGTGTGTAGGGAGTGTCGATTTTTAACTTCTCATGCAGTTCGCGGCCAATGACGACCTTTTCCCCTGCGTCGGTGGTGTATACCGGGATGATTTCATTGTTGAATACGGTGAGATTGTTCATGATGCATACTCCTTTGCTATCATAATGTACGCCCATGCGAGCGCGTCATACTGCTTCTGTGGCAGGTCGGGCTGCACTGGCTGCGGCTTGTCGAATAGCTCCGCGAGTGGGACGTGCAGGGCATCGGCGATTGCCAACAGCGTGCTGAGCTTCGGGTCGGTGCGGCCGGTTTCCAGATTGATGATGGAATCTTTGCTGATGCCGCTGATGTCGGCCAGCATACGTAGAGACATGCCTTTGGATTGTCGGATTTCTTTGATTCGTGTTTGCATAATAAAAATACCTCCCCATATTTGACAGCCGAAGCGGGAAGGTATATAATATATGTACATCCCCGCTTCGGCGGTGTTTAGCTCTTTGCATCAAGCTTTCCACGGCGTGTGATGCAAGGGGCTTTCTTTATGCCACCTGAAACCTGCGGCATGTGACCGGGCGGCTGTACTGCGTGTACAGATCGCCATGTGTGCGTTTGAATGCTATGGAATCGAACCTCATGCTCGTTACCGGCTTCCAGCGAACCTTGAAAATGTCCACAGCCATTTCATCGGTGCCTCTGGCCTCCATTTCTTCCTTGATCTCGTTCTGGATCGCGGTGATCTCGGCTTCCAGCTCTTCCGCTTTGGCTTGAAGCTTTTTCAGCTTCCGCAGTTTGGCGCTCAATTCGTTTGTGCTCATGCTCGTTCTCCTTCCGTGTATTTGTGCAGCGGGAGCGGTTGGGCTTGCGCCAGCCTTTGCCTATTGCCGGGTATACGTTCGGCTCACATGGCTGCCCCGGTTCGCCTCGGTTGCCCCGCTGCTCGTTCAGGGTAGAGAGGTCATCCCGGCGGTCATCTTCCCGACTATTGTTCACGGTACTCGTTCATCCTCACGGGGATATGGGCCGCCGTTTGCGGTAGGCTTTCGGCCTATCCGGGTGTCTCTCCTGACCTTGTGACTATAGTATATAGGATTTCCTTTATTTTGTCAAGGGTTTTCTTCAATTTTTTCTAACTATTTTTTAGAACCTTCTTGCTTTTATCTAGGAAATACTGTATGATATATCTAGGAGGTGAATGTAAGTACATGACTATAGCTCAAAAAATCCGTATGGCCTTGGCGTATAAGCATATGAGTGAAGCAGAACTGGCGCGTTCTATTGGCTCCACACCATCCGCCTTTAATCAACGGATGAAAACAGATAAATTCGCAAAGAGCGAATTGGAGCAGATTGCCTCGATCCTCGGAGCAACTTACAAAGCCGAGTTTGAATTTCCAGACGGGACTGTAATTTGAAAAAAATCAAAACAAGAGCGTCTATCTACCAAGATAGGCGCTTTTTGTGCTTTTAAGCCATCAAACCACTTGTAAAATCCTGTAAAATATGCTGTAATAAAGGAGTAAAGACAGGCAAGCGATTGGCTGTGTTTGCTGTCGCACCCCTCGCGGGTGCGTGGATTGAAATAAAAGCTGGTGTCATATGCTGGCCGGGCAGATATTGTCGCACCCCTCGCGGGTGCGTGGATTGAAATCCGGTAGTTGTCTATACCAAGCAGCTGGAGGACGGGTCAGGCTCCGCGAGGGGCCTGTGGGTTGAAATGAAGCTGCCCATCAGTACATAGCGTCCTGGATTGTCAGGCTCCACATGGGGCCTGTGGGTTGAAATCTTTACAAAATCCCCCTCTTGTGTTACATTTATTTTGTGATGTGAGAGGGGGATTTTGTCTTGAAATGTAAAAAATGTGGCCGTAAAGGTCTATTTTTAAAGGTAAATGCAGACGGTCTGTGCGACGTTTGTGAAAACTACCAAACTGGTTCCTTCTTTCAGCCTTCAGGCCCCAAAATTATGAATTGGGAAACACAGGAGATCATAACAAAAACAAAAGACAACGGAACTCCAGAAGCTATGCCAGAGGCGGTTAAAATGGAGGTTTTGAAAAGAGCAAAGGGATGCAGCGCGAGCTCTCCGCTTACTGGGATCATCAATAGGTTCTCTGACGATCTTCCGGGGGTAATTGCTCAATTGAAGAGGGAAGAGCTGCTCACAGAGGTTTCCTTCGCGGATGATCTCTCTTTGCTGAAAATGCCGCAACTAAAAGAAATATCAAAAAAGTTCAATTTGAAAGTGTCGGGAAAGAAAAACGAATTGATTGAAAGAATTCAGGATAACGTGTGGAAGGAAGAGCTTTTAGAAGATTTCCCTTTTTTAAACGATAGGGTATATATAATTACTGAGAAAGGAAAAGAGGCACTAAATGCATATGCGATTGCTGTAGAGTCTAGGCTCAGAAGCCTTGAGGACGAATGTTACCACCTAATCCGTCAAAACAGAATCGGAGATGCGTATAAATGCGTTGAAAAATATGAGTCTGAACAACCCGTACCGTGCGGTTCTGACGAGTATTGGAAATCAGGGAATTACACTGAATTAAACGAAGCAGAAGCGTTTGGGATATATTGTTTTATGAATTCAGACCTTGAACTTCCGCCGGAGTTGTCTGAATATAAAAATCAGATGAAGGCCATTTTGGTCACCACTTATTTCATCGGACGCGGCGCTTCCCGCCTTGGGCCATTAACGGAACGAATTTTACGCATTCCAGCAACTGATGATGAAAGAGATGCCTTACCAGAGCTTTTTCGTAACGCGTTTTCTCTCATAAGTAGCGGTCGAGAATTATTCTCATATAAACAAAGCAGAACAGAAGCGTACATCTTTATGGCCAACCTGGATGAAGCAACTTGCCCAATATGCGGCAAGTTGGATAAAAAAGTATTTAGCACACTCGAAGCGCAAATAGGGGTTAATTATCCTCCTATGCACTCCGGATGTAGATGTACGACAAATGCTTACTATGGGGATGGACTTCCGAATATGCGCAGAGCTCAAAACATTGAGACGGGGAAAAGCGAATTAATAGAGAACATTTCATGGAGCGAATGGACTGAAAAAAATAATAGGTAAGTGCCTCCTCCCCGCTTATTGCAGCAGGGAGGATTTTTTGTTACCATTCGCCCGCTCGCACGAGCTCCTGCTTGACATACTTTGCGCTCCCGCGCCCCACAGGACGACCATCCAGTTCTACAGTGATATCTGGATTAAACAAATCCGGCCCCAACGCCGTCAGAGCGGCATAAACCGCGCGATAGATCACATCGTACTGGTTACTACGGTCGGACTGGAGCACACCAGCAACCGTATCGCGCATGATGGACTGCGGCGTTGCGATCTCCGGATTGCTGGCTGCTCCTGGGTACTCGCCCACGCCGATGATTGATTTGTCGGTAAATACGCCGCCTTTGGCGTACCATTTGACATCGACTGAGGGACGACCTTGTAATCCCATCTGCCGCCAAGCTTCGCCCTCTAAGCCCCATGAGTCATAGTTCAACTCAAAATGAGGAGTTTTGATATGGGGGAAGGAGAGATTATTGAATGCGTCAGTGAGGCCTTGCGCCGCCTGCTTGCCTAAGTTTTTGAAAGCGTCATACGAAAAAGAAGACTTGAAACTGCTTTGTATGCTTTCAGCGGCTTTTTGCATAGCGTCTTTTGCGGGGCGTGTTTGGTCTTTGATGCCGTCTGTATACCCTTCCAAACTCCATTTGCCGTATTTCTCGAACAATTTAGAGGGTGAATGAATCATCATGGGCGAGCTAAACGCGGCCGCGATGTGTTCAGCCGTGCTCTTTGCTTGTTCTTCTGTGGCACGCTCTTCTGCAAGCAGGCCGTTTGCATATCCGGTCAGAGAGTTTTGACCGTACTTGCCAAACACCTCGCTAAACGATGCGTCTAAGTCGGAAAAGGTGTCGAGTACTCTTTCGTTTACCAGTCCGCGAACGCTTACGCCTGTAAACGCTCCTAGGAAATTCTCCCAGGCGGTGGGCGTTTCCTTTTCGGCCAATGCTTGGAATTTATTATAGAACGATCCTTGGATGCTGCTCGCTACATTTTGCATCTGCTTGTCAAGGTTATCTTTTTGAGAAATGGTATCCTTTTGAATCGTTTCGATGATTCCCTCAATCATTTTTATATCCTTGGCATCTTCAGCTCGTTCTTTCAGATCGCTAAAATTTTTGATGAGTGCTTCGTTTGCCTCTTCAACGGCAGCCTTGGCGCCTTCCGTTTTTTCCGCCATATCCTTGATTGCCGCTGCAAACTTTTCGGGGCTTTTAAAGTCCAAATTATCCAAATTGATTCCGCTGATGGCGGACTTGAATGCCGAAATGCGCGGATCGGATTCGATAGTGAGGCTTTTGATTTCTTCTTTGAGGTCAAAGATTTGTTCATATAACGCCGTTTTGTCGCCTTTTGTGCTGTTGAGTTGCTGGACAAGCTCACTGGATTTTTTCATCAAGTCGTCCAGCTTGCCTTTGCTGTCATCCGCGATCTTCCCCACCAATCCCATCACCTCGGGGATTGAGTAACCCAGTGATTCTAGGGAATCACCGACGCTCCCCGCCAGTGCGAGCGTAATGTTATCATAGATTTTATCCAGCACGGTTTTTGTATTGGCTTCCAAGCTTGCAAACGCCTGCTGTATCTGCGGGACAGCTTCGCTAACGCTGATTGTGCCACGGCCCATGCCTGATATCAATCCGTCGATCTCAGATGTGGTTTTTTTGATGCTTTCTTTGGCGTTGTCGATGACGGCCTGATTATCAATAATTGGCTGGTTAGCGTCCATGACGGCCTGTGTGATGTTCCCAAACCCCGCGGCAATGTCGGATATGCTCGTACCAACCCCGTCGTAAAAATCCTTTTTTAACGCCTCCGCACGGAGCTGTTCGTCTGCCTTAATGACACCATAGATCCCGGCCGCCAGACCCGCCACCGCTGTTGCAACAAGCCCCCACGGCCCAAACGTCGCGTACATAACACCGCCCGCGGCCGCAGCCGTAGGACCGATTTGCAACAGGGCATCTTTAAGTGACAGGTTGCCCAGGGCATACTCTTCGACCGTGTTTTTGACAACGACAACCTCACCACCAAGGGCTGCAAGGCCAACACCCATCTTCACCATAGGATTCAGCCCACCCATAAAATGTTTGAAGCTACTCCACAGAGAGCTAAATCCATTCGCCAACCCCTTTAAGGGATTTCTGGTTATGGCAAACGAGGTTTTTGCATAGAGCAACGATTTTCCAAGTGCCTTCACGCCCTTGGATAGTAAAGGCGATTTGCCCACTGCTGCCTTGGCCAACCCAAACCACTTGCTGATCTTGGCCGCACCAAACGCTGCGGCACCAACCGCCGCCACGCCCTTGATGGCCGGGCTATAGGTTTGGATCAAGTCTTTGACCTCACGCAGCTTCTCCCTGATCTCTTCCGCCCTTGCCGTAATTCTCGGATCAATCACATTATCCGCGTTGGACAGAGCACTATTGATCGGGATACCTGTGCTCATGCCGCCAGTGCTCCCGGTGGTATCGCTGCCGCTGCTATCACCTGTGTCGGCCTTCTCGATGACGTTCAGTTCGTCGATGCCGAGGAGCTGGCCTTTCAGTTCTTTTGCCTTCTTTGTGGCCTTCTCAAGCCCCGCAGAAGCCGCCTGCGTGCTCGCGGAGAGCTGCTTGATGGGCGTTGGTTTGATCCCGAACAGCACGGCCATGACCTGCCCTGCGCGTGTGGCAAGCACGGTCATTTTTTCAGCCAGTGCGGTCAGGTACGGCAACGTCGCCTGCAGCGCCGGGGCGAAAATTGAGCCAAGGGCACTGGAGAGCTGTTTTGTCTGCGCTTTCAGCGCCGCCTGCGCGCCGGCGAAAGTTGAGGCATAACGGGCCGCGTCGCCGGTCTGGAACGCGGTTTCCCGCATGAGACCTTCTACCGTGGCAAGGCGTTTTTCGGCCGCTGTGAGGCTCCCCACGCTCTTCCCAATGGACGCAGCATATTCTTCCCAGATGACGGAGAGGTTCTTTGTAACGCCAGCATTATCGACCAGGATACTGTTCTCGCTCTTAATGCCATCCGTCGCGGACTTGACCGCTTCGCCCATTGTCAGGGACCCTTGCCGGGCGAACGCCGCCGAATCCTTCAGGTTTTGCAGGACGCTCTGCGTCTGGTCGTCCGCGTACCCGGCGGAGGATAGGTTCTTATAGGCCGTGTAGGCGTCCGCCAGGGGGATTAGGCCATCCTTTGTGTATTCCTGCAACCAAGCTTTTGCCTGCGATACGTCCTTCCCCTGGGCTGCAAGGATGCTTTCCAGCCCGACTTGCGCCGCCTGGGTTTCCGCGTAAGCGTCCGTCAGCCGTTTTACAGCCTTCGTGACGGCTGTGATCGCGGCGACGGCCGCGCCCGCTTTCAGGGCCTTCAGGGATCCAGAGAGCTTCTGTGTGCCCGCGCTGCCGGCCTCCGCCCGGTCTTTGAGCTTCGTGCAGGCGTCGGACAGCTTGTCGGTGCCCTTTCCAGCCTTCGTCGCATTTGCGCCAAGGCTATCACACTTCTTGATCAGGTTGTTAATTTTCGCATCGATCTTTTCCATCTTGACGGAGATTACAACCTGCAATTCTTCTACGGTCAATGGCTTTCACCACCCCTCATTTTCGCATTTTTCACGGCACCGTAGGATGCCATACGGGCCTTTATCACGCGCCAGTCCGTCTGCTGCTCCTGCGGCGGCTGGAACAGGCCGGGAAATGCCTCGTGCAGGGGCGGGTAATGCTTCGGATCATGTGCAGCAAATGCGATCAGATCGCCGAGCTTCCAAAGCATCGTAGCCTGCGACTTCGTCTGCTCCTGCTGGTGTTTGAGCCGGGTGGCTATGACCTGCTCAACCTCGCCGATGCTCATCTCCCAAAAATCATCTGGGGAAAGCCCTGCATCCAGCGCTTGCGGATACAGGGTTTCTATCAGTTCCGTTACAGTTCGGTAGGTTATTCCGTCTCCTGCTTCTTTTCCATCTCTTGCAGATCCTCCTGCGAAAAAAAACCGCTGACCTTCATGACCTCCAAGAGCAGATCGGCCTTCTCGCTGATCGTGCAGCCATTGTCCTCCATCTCGTCGATGAGATCATAGACCTTCGGCAGGGTCATCGTCCTGTGATATTTCTGGAGGGCCGCCCAGAGGATGACCGCGAAGGTTTCCGCCCGTGTGATGTTCTCTGGAGCCTCCAATAGCGAGAAGCCGAGGCGCTTCTCCGCTTCGATTTTGGACGCGGTGGTGAGTTTGAGTTTATATTCCCGGTCGTCAACAGCCAGGATGTAGAATGCCGCCATGTTTCATGACCTCCTTATTCGGTTTCAATTTCCGTTATCTCGCTTGTCGGCGTGATATTCGCCGTGAACTGCAACGCTTCACCGATGCCCTTGCCGGGCACAGATAGCGTCACTTTACCCTGCCACGCAAAGCCGGATTTGTCCGGGAACTCCAGCTGGAAATACTGTGTAGCGCCGGAATCCTGTGCGGTCTTCAGGATGGCGTAATTCGAACTCGCCTCCATGCCGGAATACAAAAAGTTGAACGCCATATCTCCGGGGTCCTTCAGGCCGGGAATATAAGTGCGGGACGTATTTTTCATGGTCGTGGTCTCGATCTTATCTGGCGCACCCATGAGGTCGGGGAAGTCCTGTAGATCGGGTACTTCCGTCAGAGATGAAGATTGTGCGCCCATTTTAAAAATTGTGCCGATGGTAGAAAGTCCATCCATAAAATCAGCTCCTTATCTAATTATCTGATGTAATTTCAATCCTCAGGCCCATGCAGGACCTGACTTTTGTTTTATTTGATGTAAAATTGTTTTGTCACATTGTCATACGCACCGCTGTACAGCAGAACGGAACGGTATGCGGGGATTGCGCCCGGCAATATCTCCTCCAGGTGGTTTAAAGTGCTGCGGGGTAAGCCAAGGGCAGTGAGCGCCGCATCGATCGCCCGGTCAAGCTCGTTGCGCCGCTCTGGTGTAGGGGCCCAGACCTGTACCTGCACAGCCACGTTGGAGATGCGGTCAATGCCGGAGGAGGTCGACGTGCGCACAGAGTTATCCATTTGCTTGATGCTGCCCAGACCGTCGTCCAGCACGCGAAAATCCTGCGGGAAGCCCACGGACCATTTCATTCCGGTCAGGGTGGTGGTCAAGATATCGTATACGGTTTGTTCCATGTCAATCATTTCATTGCCTCCCGGATGCCTTTGCGGAGTTCAATCTCCAGATGTTTTACGATGCGGTCGCGATTATTGATCAGTGCTGGATACAGGTATGGCTGCGCAAACTGGCCTTTCCAGTCCTCACGATAACCCAAACTAAGGGGTGCCTTCGGTGGGGACGGGGACGCAGCGCCCATCTGCCCTGTGCCGAATTCGACATACGGGGCGTATTCCACGATCGTTCCGACTGTACCGACGTATTCACCTGAGGGCTGCCACGCAAAATTTGTCTGGATGCTCTCGCGCAGATAACCAGTGTCAACCGGGCAGAGCAGCTTTGCGGCCGTCTGCACGGTCTTCGTGGCCTTCTCCACGCCTTTTTCCGTCGCCTGCTCCAGCTCACCGCCCAGCGATTGTAATTTCCTACGCAGGCTGTCAAGGCCCTTAATTTCCACGCTCATATATCCACCGCCTTTAGCAGATATCGGGTGTATGCGTCGAACGGCTGCACGCCGGTAACGCGGTAAAACTGCCCATTGTATCTGATAAAATGCCCTTCCTCGACCGACGGCGGGAAGGATGCCGTCATCACTGCATCCCGGTTGATGCTGAGGCCCCACTCCTGAGCTTTCAGGTCGTCTGTTACAAGCATAAAGTTGACCTGGTATCTTCCAGAGGGTGCATCGGCCGGCTGGGATGTGGGCGTTCCAAGCGAGCCGGACGAAGAAATGGGCAAGAAGTGTTCGACGGTTTTATCCTGGAACACTCTTGCCTGTATGTCTTTGAACTTGTCGGGGATTTTCATGCTACCACAGCTTTCTGTAGGCGCACAGCGCCTGCATTTCGCTCTCCGTTAAACCGGAGGATGGCACGGCCTCCGCCGCATATGCCTGGAAGCTCACAGATTGGCCGTTGTCAGTCAAACTCGCCACGCGCTGGGCAGTCTCTGCCGTTCCCACACCTTGCCGGCGGAACCGGTCGGCAGCAATTTCCACAACGATGGTGGGCATGCCGCCGATCAATTCCCGCTGCCGGGTGAATCGGAGCGCCTTTTCCTCGGCAGATCGCAGGAAAAAGCAAAGCTCCTCCCTTCCAGCGTTTTCGAATCCAATCAGGGCATATAAATCCTCCAGCATGCGCTCATGCAGTTCGTCCATTACCCCACCAGCTTCACGAGCAACTGCGTATCTAGCTCCTTGATGCCATAGATGATATCGAAGGATACTGTGTCGGTTTTGGTGTCCATGTCATAACCAAACACGACACGCACGGCCAGCCCGTTTGCGGATGCGATTGCCGCCTTGGAAGCGCCCATCGGAAGCTCCAGCTGTCGCGTAACCAGCGCCAGGCCGTTGCGATGGAAACCAAGGGAGTTGGTTTTGTTGATGAGCAGCGCGGCCTCCGCCGAAAGTGTTTTGTGAACCGGCTGATCAATCGCAACCTCGGCAACTGCGCCGGAGACCGCAGTCGCATCGGCAGCGAAACGATACATGTATCCATCAACGATAAAGCCATCGCCCTTTTTCACGGTAGCGGTAGCCACTTTAACGTCAGACAACGCCACTTTGCTTTCGCCTGCGGTGGCCGTGACTTTGTACTCGGTCGCGGTGCCAGCGGCATCAGCCAACGTATCCGGTGCGTTCTGGGACATGTAGGTATCCATTGTGTAGATACGCCCCAACTCCGCCTCGCGTAGTGCCTGACTGTCGCCTGCATAGGACACCTTGGACATGTTGTCCGTCAGCGCATACCGGTATTTGTGCGTGGGGTGCAGCACCAGCCTGCGATTTGGGATAGGTGCGGCGACCAGATCAAGTGCTTTCCCGATATCGCCGATATCCTTCAAATTTGTTGGGCTCGATGTTCCCGTGATTGTCTTCCCAGCCTTCGCGACGCCGACGGCCAGCAGGTCGCTGTCCACTGCCTGCGCGATTGCTTGCATTGCCGGGGTTACCACCTGGCTGGAGAAATCCTGGATATTAAGGGTCAGTTCCCGGGATGTTACATTGACCGTCACATCGCGAAAACGGTCGAGCTTGACTTCCGTGCTACCCTCCGTCGCGTCCTGTGCTGACACGTGGCCAGTGAAGTTTTTGGCAATAAACTTCGCGGGCTTGCGGATGGTGATGGTGTCGCCCACCTTGACAAACTCTTTCGAGTAGTCCCGGTGGACAAGCCCTGACATAACCATACTGTTTTCCAGCACCATTAGTGCTTCGTTCGCAATGATGTCAGGGGTCAAAAATGTGTTGGGCATAAATCATACTCCTTTACTGATGTTTCTCACGCCATTTTTTGTAACCGGCGTAATCCTTGGGCGGTTCTCCCTCCTCCGGCGGCTCGTTTCCGCCGCCTGGATCTCCGCCCCCTATAATGTTGGTTTTGACGGCCTCGAAAAGATACGGCTCACTCTTTTTCAAAGCTTCGAGATCCAGCCCGTCAATCGTGCCGTCGTCCTTCAGCTTCAGCTTGCCGTAGTCCAAAAAGGCCTTGACTGCCTTTGTGCTACGGCCCTTCGCGCCGATGATAGCAACATCCAGCGCATTGTCTAGCCGTAGCTTCGCGGTGTCGGCGTTGTACTTCTGCTGGAGCGCGGCAAGATCACCTTTGAGCTTTTCAACGTCAACACCGTCGAATTTCTTGACGGCGTCCTGCAGCTGCTTGATGGTGTTGTTTGCCGCCGTCACTTTTTGCGTTTCAGCGGCGGTGAGGGCTTTTTGCGCCTCAATGTCTTTGCCGTTTTCCGCCATGATTTTATCAATGGCCTCTTTTTCGATTCCAAGGGATTCCAAAAATTTTCTTTCCATGCATGCCTCCTGCGGCTACGCTTTTTACGGGGTCGCGTCCCGTACCGCTCCGCCGTTTACGCCCGCGGTCAGCGGATTTTTGTATAACAAAAGGACGGCGCAAAAGCTGCGTCGCCCCTGTTAGCGAGATTCATAATTTTAAGTGTTTTGGAGATTAACAGACGCATAGCAGCACCGGCCATTTTGCCAAGCGCCGCACTCCTGTTTCAAACAATCCTCCAATTCAAAAATATACTGATCTATTTGGCTCCCCCCTTCGGGAGACTGTGAACCCTCATCGTACTTCTGCGCCCAGCGCTGATAATGCGTCTCGGATTTTCGGTTATATGGGCATTTCAAATGATCACCTCAAAAACGGCATAAAGAAAGAGAGGCCTGCACCCGCAAGTCTCTCTTCGCTTATTGCCCGATGATAAATTGATGAAGTTCCCGGATCGTCAGATCAAGCGGCTCGATGCCCTTTTCACGGCAGTAGGCGAGGATCTTCCGGTAATCGTAGTGTGTTTTTGAATCAAAGAACGGCGAAAGATATCCGCCAGCCTTCTCTGCAGCTTCATCTAAAGCTTTCATCGCTTCCATTTCCTGATCGGACATGTCAATCACTCCTCGTCTTGTGTTATCACTATGACCCTGTCGATTTCGGTTTCGAGTAAGCCCACCAAATCCCCACTTTCGAGGTCGTACAGGTCCAGCTGGGCAAATTCCGGGTCGTTGTCCTGCGCAGCTACACAGGCGCGATACCTGCCCCTGATTTGCTTGCCGCCCGTAAGGCGCACCTGCAAAACGGTGCTTTCGCCGAGCCCATGCGTTTGTGATATTTCTTTCAACCTGTCAATCAGATTCATGTTTTTGCTCCTTGTATGGGACCATATGTGTCCCGGTCTTTGAGTAATGAATTTTTACATCTGCTGTTTCGGACGCGTTTCCGGTCACTGGATCAATCGCGTATCCGATCGTATGGTTCGTATGGATGATCTCTTGCAGTCCGCCGCCGCGCCGGATCAGTTCCCCAGTTCCGGCGTATTGGTCAACCAACGCCTGTAGTTCCGCCTTCTCGACGGTCAGATAGCTGCGTCCTGCAATATACCCGTCCCCTTGAAGGTGGCGCGCCTGCTTTTGCGCATTGATCGTTCTTGATATATCACCGGATCGAATCTTATCCCGCGTTGGTTGGTCTCGGTAATCCTTTTGCAGGGCTTTCCATTCGTCGCTTTCAGTATACTTGATCTTCTGAAAAGCCTCAAGGGATTTTGGGCCTTTTTCCCAAGACGGGCACGATACCGTGCAAGCTGCTGACGGTCGGCCGGTGTGTTTTGATACATTTTGACTGCCAGTTCTGCATCAGATTTCCCGCTGACGTATTGCTCTTTCCAGTGGATATAATCCATGCTCCGGGGAACCATGATCGGTTTGTTTGTAACGGGGTCCTTTGCGCGCCGCTTTAATCCTTCCATGTTTTTATTGTCAAAATGGGCCGCTATGCTGCAACGATCGTTTGGATGCATCGGCGGGAGATTAACGCCCTCCTTTGCCTCTTCGATCGGAAAGGTTTTGTGATCTAGCCGACCGCAAACGACGCACGTCTTTTTGTCCAGTGCGGCAAGATAAACATACTTTTCGATCCCAAGTTCTTTGCAGCTATCAAGCTCTGCCGCGTTATACGCCCGACTGGCCTCCGTGCGGACAAGCCTCGTCGTCGCATACTTCCCGGTCTGCATCACATCTTCAATCTGCTTCGCCATGCGCGGGACGCTTGCCCCGGAGATGATACCTGACGTAATAACCTTCTCGGCTTCCTGGGCCAGCATTTGCGTATTGCGCCATACCCTCCGGCTATAGTGGGCCCCGCTCCACGCCTCGCCCAGTACTGTTTGAATCGCCTGCTGCGGCAGCTGTGTGAAGGAAAAAGCAAATCCCGTGCCGACCTGCGTATCAAAGATAGAACGGTAATAGGTGTGCTCGTAAGATTTGGATATGACCTTGCCAGTCGTTTCAATTTCCTTGTCAGACACCTTTGCCATTTCCGCATAAATTTGCTCCCGTAGCGCCTCCAGCCGGCTGATCCGCGCGGCGTAGGCCGGGGCATTCAGCCGGTTAAGTGCTTTGCGCCGGAGCTGTGGGTCCTTGATCTCCTTCAGGTCGTCACGGAGCTTGTTCAGCACTTCTTCGGTTTCCCGGACGTTGAGCAGCTTCCGGGCCTCTGCCTCCGTCAATTCGCCGTCCTTTGCGTATCGGGCAAAAATCCGCTTGACATCCTCCGTAATCTGCCGGGCCGCTCGGTCATAGGCGGGAAGAATGTCTTTCACAATCTCCCGGTTTGCAATTCTTCGGGCCTGCGCTTCTCGTGCCAGCGCCCGTTTTTCCCAATAATCCGAAGGCTTCATTCATCTTCACCCTCTCCCGGCGGGACGTCGCCGTCCAAAAAGCGTTTTGCTGCTTCCTCCCGCTGCTTTTCGAGGTCTTTTAAGGCCTGATTGACATCATCAACAAACGGATGCTTTGCCAGCAGGATTGTATCCGGAACAATCCCCTGCGACTGCTGGATCATCGTTACAGTCTCCGCGTCGTTCGTAATGACCGTCTTGTTCACGTCCACGCGAATGAGAGAACTATCGTAGTCTGTGCCTTGCTTCAGGTTGATATCCTGCGCGACAAACCACATGAATTCTTTCAGCGCCCGCCTGAGCTTCACGACTAGCATATTCGCCTTCTGGTCGAGCGGCGTGTAAAGGAATTTGAGCGCCACGCCGGAGGGCGCCGTCGCAAATTTATCGGCGGTCGTATCAATCGCCATACCGAGGCTGTACATGTCGCTGCGCAGCATATCAAGCCAGGCAAGGCGATCCTGCACGCCCAGCGTGATCTGTTCGGCGCTGACCTTGCCCTGCGGGTCGGAGATGCTGACCGCCTTGTTCATTTGCAGCTTGCGCTGGATGGCCTTCGCGGTCTCTCCGCCGTAGCCCTGCACGATCCAGTAGAGCTCAACCAAATCAATTTGGTTGTTTGTACTGGCGGAGGATATGAGGTTGTATGCATCCTGCAAGCCCTTGATCCGCGTCAAGTCGCTCGTATGCCGCCCGTTGTTATACAGCGGGATAAACGGCACCCGCCCCCAGCCATGCGGCTCCCGACGGGTGACAAGGCCGTCCTTCGACGTGATTTTATACCAATGCGCGGCGGGGTTTGGGCTACGGGCCTGATCAAGAATGTAGTCGCCGGATTCCGATTCTTCATAGTAGGTGACGTTTTCCTTTGTCCACCACTCGATTTTCTTGCGCAGCGTTTCCTTGCCATCGGCCACTACTGCGACCGAGTAGTAGCGGATGAGCTCAACAAGCTCTTTTTGGTAGACCGAATCATAGAAGGGAATGACCTCTTCCGCAGGTGTGACGACATATTGCAGCATGCCCGCCTTATCGTAATAAACGTGTAGCCACTCTACACCCTTGTTACTCGCACCGGTAACGTAATCATTGAGCGTATCCGCAAACTCCTCATCCGACGTAACGGCGGTGACTGCGTCCTCAAAGGACTTCAACTCTGAATGATCTTCCGCGCCCTCCACCGTGACGCTGGGCGGCTTCCCGACGATGTATGCAGTTTTCTGATCCACCTGCTGCTGATAGATGTTGTGGACATTATGGTGGTTGGAATTGTTCTCGTTCGTGATGAGGTGTCCCGAGCGGTCAATCCCTGCTGCTGTCTCGACCTCGTCATAAATCCACGACTGCCGAAAATCGTGCTGCAGGATATCATGGGCGCCATCATAATACCGTATGCCGACGGCCATGTATTGCTTGGCGGGGTTCGCATCCTCGTCCTTGAGGATCTGCTTGATGATGTCGCTTGTGCTCAACCTGCCCTCAGCGGCCAGCTTCTGTTTGATAAGCTCCATATTGGTGATATACATGGCTTTACCTCACTTGTACGTTGATCTGGTCATCCTGCGTCGCATAACGGACGGCGTCGATGGTGTGATTATCCCGGTCTGGATACGCGGCTTTGAAGTTGCCGTCTTTATCCCGGTCGAGTTCATAGCCGAGGAATTCCCGCGCCGCATTCGGGCAGCGCTGGTCGTCAATGATAATTTCTTCAAGGTCCCGCAGCCAGTCAACTCCGTGTTTCACGCTGTCCGGCCCCTTGCGGGCGCCGATCACGCGCAAGCCGTATTCGTACATTTCCGCGATGCTCTTCGGCTCTGCGCTATCCGCGACGATCTCCTGATTGCTCGTATTCTCCGCCCGGATCAGTTTGGCAGCTGCCCGGTTGCTCATCTCAGCCTTGTACAGTTCGTTAAAGATGTACAGCCGCCGCCGGGTCTTATCGTAGTGGCAAACGATATATGCCAGCGGGTCCACCGCATAGCCCCAGTCGAGGCCGCGACGGATCCGGTCGAATCGTTTGATTGCATCGTCGGTGATTCTGCGCAGCGTGACGTTTTTAAACACTTCGCCTCCGGTACCGGTGACTTCGCCAAGGTATTCGTGCCGGTAGCGTTCTGGCTGCGTTTTCTGGAGATGGCGGGCCTCGATTAAAAACTGTTCGCCCAGCCAGCTGGCTGGAATGCCCTCGTATGTGGAGTGGTGGACCAGACGGTCCGGCCGGTTGGCACGGACTTCCTCGTTGACCCAATCCCGGACGGATTCTGGCGGGTTGTATGTATAAAAGACCGTAAAGCGTTGCCCGCCGCGCATAAGAGACTGGTTGATGCTGCGTGTCTCCCGCATTCCTCCGAACTGATTCCATTCCTCATACCAAATGTAGCGGAAATATCCGAAGGGCGGCTTGATGGATTTGAGTTTCATGGGCTCGTCGGCACCGCGGAACAGGACCGTCTGCCCAGTGGGCGTGTATGTTAGCCGCAGGGGGCTTTGATTTGGTCGGAAATATTCCTGCGCGCCCAAAGCCGATACGGCCCAGAGCATCTGCGCAAAAACAGAATCATGCAGCGTGTTCCCGACCTTGCGCAGGATAACTGCGTGTGCATCGGGGTGCTGCATGATCCCCAGAATAATTTCAATCGATGTGAAGGAACTCTTTGTGCTTCCGCGCCCGCCCTTGAGGACGTAGTGCGTATGACCGTCTGCTTTGATATCCCGATGAAGCGCGTAAAACGCGGGTGCAATCACCTGGTTAAGTTTAATCTCAGCCACCGTGGTCACCTATGTTATCGATGATGACGGGCGTATCGTGAGAAACTGAGAGTTTATCCGTAAACATTCCAATGTGCTTACCAATCAACTCCAAGGCCCTCTCTGCGCCTTTACTGTCGAACACATATTCCCCAGATTCCACTTTGCACTTTAGTTCCGGGTCCCAGACCATCACTGGGACAGCGGCCATGCTCTGATCGAGCGTTTCTTTTAACTTGAGGATCACCCAGTCGGCGGAGATCGATAGCCTTTTGACCTGCTCCGCCTGCAATTCCCGCACGCGCGAAAGAACCTTGTCATTCCTTAGCAGCCTTGCCGCCTGTGTTTCCGCTGATTTCTCTGAGTAGCCGGCGCGGGCAGCGGCCTGCTTCCCGTTGTAGTCGATGATATATTCCCTGCAAAAAAGTTCCTGCCGTGGCGTAAGCTGTTCGGACACTGTCCTCACCACCTCATTTAAAACTCATAAAAATAGCGAACCACCTGAGAAAGGCAAAGTCCGCTGGTGTTGGTTTAAATTGCCGGAATATTGGCCTCCGCCGGTCTCGACCTGTTGCCCCACGATAGTCCCCGGTATTACCGCCCCGGGGAGGCGGGAAGAAAGGAAGAAAAAGAATGAATGAGATTTAAGCACATCTCATCAACTGTATGATATCACAGCGTGGCGTGCCATTTGAGCCAAGTTTCAGTTCTTCGCAAGATATCGGTAGCAAATATGCTTAACGCTGTACTCGGTATTGGCTCCGCCCACACTATTCGCAACCTGCTGCCAGCTCAGCCCATTGACATACCGCAGGGTCAATATCTGCCTTGTCAAGCTGTCCTCCACGCCATCTATGTACGCGTTCAGCCGGCGCAGCTCATCCCAACACCGAGCCTTGCGGTCGTCGATCATTGACCGCAAGTCGGCGATCCGCACGGCATAGCGGCCAACCTTGTCCGACGTGCCGCCCCCGTGGGGCATGCCAGTTATTACCTGTGCGGTGCTCTCGGCCAGGCATTCCAGCTCTTCAAGTTGCCGCTCCAACTGCACAATCTCCCGATTCAGGTAATACAGTTGGGACATTTCCCGGACGGTCAAACCCATCCCTCCTCACACAACGTTTAAACGGACACAGCCCGCCATCCAGCAGCCATACACACCGTTCATCCGGGCATTGCGGCTTATCTGCCGGCGGTTTAAGGCTGCACAGGCGTTGGACGGCACGGAGCTTGCCGGGGTCGATGTCGAACATGGTGGTCACTCCTTCGCTTCTTCGCGCCTGACAAACTGATATGTCGCAAACGACCCATCTGCCATCTCAATCTTTAAGATTTCCGGGCATGTTGCCCCTTTTCGATACATGGCTTCAATTGTGCCATCTTCCTTGACCATCAAATGTGACGCTTCGCATTCTTTGATTTTTTCTTCGTTTTGGGACATCCTCCCGCATTTCTCACAGGTATAATATTTTCTTTCTATGACATTCATCGTTGTTGATCTCCTTTCATTTTTCCGGATAAACGATCCTCTGCCCGCACTCCGGGCACTTCTCCGGATGCCGGATTGCCTCCGTTCCTCGGTCCTTTGATTAAGATTTCGTAACTCGAGTGTTTATCTACGAACCAAACACTTTTCGATTCGCTTTTTTCACAATTATTCAATAACTCCACAGCCTAACCACAACCCTGGGCTCGTCCGCGTAAAACTTCGCGAACGCAGCTTCCACAATCTGCGCGTCGTCGTAATACGCGATCTTGTTCAGCGCGTCGCAGATCACCTTCGCTACGTTGTCGAAATCCGGCTTCTTGGCCGGCCGGATTACCCCTTCTCGCATCAGGGCCGCTCGCTTTTTGCTGGTGGACTTCGGGATACTGTAAAACGCTGTGATCTCCATGCCGATCTCAACACCTTGCGGGATCATGCCAGCGCCGGAAGCCATGAAACACGCCTTGATATGCGCCTCATAGTTTTCCGTCTTCGCAGGCGTGTAGGTTTTCACAAAGTTTCCCTGCCGGCTGAATTTTGGCCGGCCCTTACCCTGCGGCTCCCCGGGGATTACAAACCTAATCATCATGCCGGATCCTCCTGTATGACGGCGCCATTACAAACCGATGGCAGCAACCCTACAAACGGTCCACCGTCCGGCTGTCAACTGCTCCCCGTAGAGCCGCCTCGTCCCGCAGATTGGTTGTGACCACCATCGGGCGATAGTAGTTGACGCGGTAATCCACCAGGGATTGCAGGACGCTGCGCGTCCAAGGCGTCGGTGCATCGGCCTCCAGATCATCAAGGATTAGCAGGTCAGCCTGCCGGCATGGGGTAATAATATCAGTCTCACTGTTTCCTCCGTCGAAGGATCCGCGCAGTTCGTAATACAGGTCCGTCACTCGCTTAAACACGACGCGGCGCCCATCCTCCAGCAGCGCGTTCCCAATCGCCGCGGCAAGATGTGTTTTCCCACAGCCGGTCGGCCCGGCAAAGAGCAGGCCCTCCCCGCGAGAGGACATCTCCGCGAATACCTCTATGTACCGCCTGGCAGCCTGCAAGGCCTTGCCCGTGCCTTCCCGTTCTTCGAAGGATGCAAGCGTGCACTCTCGCTGCCGGGGCGGGATCCCACTTTCTCGCTTGTTCCGCTCGATCATCAGCCAGCAATCACGCTCGGCCTCCTGACGCTCCTCTTCCTCGCGGGCCTTCCGCTGGCATTCGCATTCCCGGTTGATCCAGCCGCCAAACATCTTCCGGCCCAGGATGGGTGCACCGCAATAGGGGCATGTGCCGGTTTGCTCCAAGGGCGGCAGCTCGTATTCATCCTTTGTTTTTTGGATATCTTCCGAAGACGGCATCCAGATCACCTTCCTCCTGATACAGCGCCGGATCGGTATAGTCTGGCGGCGCTGATTTTTTTGTGACTGCGTTCTGATTTTGCTTTTTCACCTGGTCAATATGGGTGAGGCCCTGCGCCTTCCAACGTTCCAGGATCGAGAGCACATAGGCTGCGCTGTTTGCATTGCGCTCTTTTGCCAGCCGGATCGCGCACAACGACAGGTCGGGGTCATACTCCCCGGCGATCCGGACGATGATGTCCCGGTCCTTCCCGCCGATAAGCCGCCCGAAGGCTCCCTCGAAGTAGGCAGAGACCTGTTTCAGATTCCCGATTCCCTCGCGCGCGCATATATATCTCTCTTCTTTACTTTTCTTTCCTTTACCTTCCTGATTTCCGGTACTTTTAAGGGGGTTATCCTTACTTTTAACTGAGTTTTCCTTACGGGAAATGCTTTCAAAGGTCAGCTTTCCAAGAACACTGGCTGGTACGTCTTTTTTGTTGCCCGTATCCAGCAGCCAGTATTCTTTGAAAATACGTATGTCAGGGCGGCTGTTCCCCACAATCCGGAGGAACCGCCGCTGGATACCCGGCGAAGTCAATACGCTGAACATCTGATACACTCCCTGATCGAACAGGGAACGCCGCAGACACCCTTGTAATACCTCGTCTACAAGTTTGGGGGAACAACCATCACCGACACCCTCAGACATCAGGAGACAATCGTCGTTATCCCATAATTTAAAGTATCCATTGGTTGCATATACGGAATTGAGCAGTTCATATGGGCCACACAACGGCGATCAATTGGTTGCGGAAGTTTTGCGAGAGAAATAATTTGCGCTATGTCAATATCCACAGCTTCCGTCATCTCAACGCTACCCTGCTGATCAACAGCGGCACTGATGTCCGAACGGTATCGGCTGCACTTGGTCACTCTCAGGCATCAACGACACTGAATATTTACGCTCATGCATTCGCTCAGGCGCAGGCAAAAGCGAGTGAAGCAATCGCCGCCTCACTTGACCTCGGAAAGAAAAAAGCATAGATGAAATCTGGTGCTTATTTGGTGTTTATTTATCTGAAAACATGCTGAAATATGATGGAACATCTGAAAACGCAAAGCACAGAAAACGTTGATACTACGTTGTTTTTGGTAATATCTCATAACATAGAAAAACGCTTCAAACGGGTTCGAATCCCGTTTCCCGCTCCACACCTGCGGTGCGTGATTTGCGCACCGCAGTTTTTTTGCTCAGACGAGCGGCGCCGATCCTTTCACCTTTCCATTGCCGAAAAGCTTTAAACCTGTTGATTAAAAGAGGTTTAAGGCTTTTTTATTGTTGTACTTGGCTTATGTTGCTATGAAGGCCTATCGCTCATAGATCCACAATGGAAACGTGGTGTAAGCTTCGCACCAGTCTGTTTCACTTTTTCTGCTATTTTTTGTTTTCACGCGCTCAGCAGTTGAAAATTTCTGTAAACTATGCTGTAATAAGAATGACAACGGTTCGTGCCCAACGCACAAGCTTGTCCAGGCTCCCTTCGGGATTCAGAGCAACGGAAGGCGGCCTTTCCATCTATTTTCATCTAATTGATTCAGAAAGAAGGAGCTACCATTGAAAAGAGCGCTCATAGGCGGGTTCATCATCAGCGGAAAACCGGACTGCCAAGCCCAAAAGGCAGATTTGTTGATTGAGGACGGCAAAATCGCCGCCATCGGCAATATCGACCGCACCGGTGCAGAAATAATGGATTGCACCGGAAAATACATCATGCCGGGGCTTATTAACATGCACGCACATCTTTTCGGCACCGGAATGCCCAGCAAAGTGCTAGGGGGCGGCGGCTCGCAAAAAGCGGTGCTGAAATTTGTACATACCCAGCTCGGCCACAAGGTGCTGGATGCCATGGTTGCCTCCCACGTGCTCGCTGAGCTGGATTCCGGCGTCACAACGCTGCGCGCGGTGGGCGATTTCTGCGGCTCTGACCTGCGCATCCGCGACGCTGTGCGCGCTGGTCAGAAGATCGGGCCGCGGATGTATTGCTCCGGCACAGCCATCACTGTGCCTGGCGGGCATGGCGACGGCACGTTTGCTGAAACCGCCTCCGATCCGGCGGAGCTGCGGGCGCTGGTTGATGCGCACCATGCGGCGGGGGCCGATTTCATCAAAATCTGTGTCACTGGCGGCGTGATGGATGCGAAGAAAAAGGGCTCCCCAGGCGAGTTGAAGATGAATTTGGAGCAGACACGTGCCGTATGCGACCGTGCGCATGAGCTTGGCATGAAGGTTGCATCGCATACGGAAAGCCCGGACGGAATGCGCGTTGCCATTGAAGGCGGCGTGGATACGGTGGAGCACAGCGCTGGATTTGACGAAGCCCTGCAAAAAATCTTGCTAGAGCGGGATGGCGGCATTATCATGACCTTCTCGCCTGCCCTGCCGCTCGCCCGCCTCTCCCCTGAGGTGACGAAGCTCAATGAGCTCTGCGTTTACAACAGCGAGGTAGTGTTGGATGGAATGCGTGAAGGGGTACGCACCGCCATGGAGGCGGGGATTCACCTCGGCATGGGCACCGATGCTTCCTGCCCTTTCGTCACACAATACAATATGTGGCGCGAGGTTTGGTATTTTCAGAGGATGATGCATGTTTCTCCCAATTACGCGATCTACACTGCGACGCTTTCCAACGCGGAAATTCTAGGCATTGCGGATATCACCGGTTCGGTAGAAAGCGGCAAATATGCGGATCTGCTCATCCTCAGCGCCAATCCACTGGAGCAACTGGAAGCGATGCGCGAACCCTATGCTGTGCTAAAGGAAGGCAAAGTCCGCCAGCCCCGATTGAAAAAAAATGCCTTTATCGATCAGGAGCTTGATCAGCTCGCCGCTGTGTTATAAGGGGCGGGTTTCGTCTGAAAGAAAGGCAATCTAAAAGCACCGGGTTGAAAATCAACCCGGTGCTTTGTTTCTATTATAAAGTGAGCCAATCCATAGAGCAACGCTTGTCACAATCATAAAAATCAAAGGGATATACGTCGCTTACAAGGTCAACCAGCTACCGGTTGTGTTTTTATTACGAAGCGCAGCGAATAGCAAAACAGGGCCTGCCTTCATTAAGGGATCACAGAGATACAACGCTTACCGGCTATTTTTTATGACGGCATAGGGGCAAACTTAATCCATATCATCCCGTTTTAGACATTTATTTCCGTATCATTCCAGCCGGATTCTTTTTGATATGGATATACTAATAAAAACTCAATAAAGGCGGGTAATACAATGTGGCAATATTCAATACAGAGGCATCAAGATAACGATTATGACCTTATCATCACCATTCTGCCTGAAAATGTAGAATTCGGATCGGATTTATTTTCAGCAGAACGAAAAGAATGCGTGCAACGATCCCTCCAATCCGTTCTATCACAAACAAAGAAATTCCAAATCAAAACTGTAAAAATTATTCTATCCGGAATTTTAATTGCTTCCATCCCATACAGTGTTTTTGCAGCCAATCTGGAGGAAATGCGATCAGAATTGACTGATACCATCCGGCTGGAAAGCCTGTTGAGCGCATCAAACAGTGTGCAGGCCGAGCTCCCATTTCATATGACATACCTTTACGGGGGCAGTATTGCGCAACAAATTAATTTGGTCAAAACGGTCGGCTCCTTTCAAACCGTTACTCCAGCCTATTTCGATATTGACGCAAACGGGAAATTGGCACTCGGCCCAATCAGCACAGAATTAATCCGTGCTATGCACAGTATGAACATTAAAGTGGTGCCCATGCTGAGCAATCATTGGGATCGCAGAGCAGGCCAGCTTGCCCTGCGGGATCCGGAGGGGTTGGCGCGGCAAATTGCAGATTACGTTGAACAATACCAGCTGGATGGCGTAAATGTGGATATTGAAAATGTTACCGAAACAGAAAAAGACGCTTATACGCGCCTTGTAGCTGCGCTTCGGCAAAGAATCCCCAGAGAAAAGGAGGTATCTGTAGCTGTGGCCGTAATCCCAAGGGGTGGACAACCGGGTGGCACGGCTCTTACGATTATAAAAGCTTGGCAGAATACGCCGATTATTTGATGATTATGGCCTATGATGAAAGTTGGAATGGCAGCTCAGAGGGGCCTGTCGCTAGTTATAATTTTGTAGAGCGCTCCATTCAATATGCGCGGCGTTATGTCCCCGCTGAAAAGATCGTATTAGGAGTTCCATTTTATGGGAGAATTTGGAGCTCTGATGGTAATCTCAAAGGGCATGGAATCAGTTTGGATGTATTAAGCCGGATGCTTCCCGACTATAATGCGACCATCACTTATGATGAGACGTACCAGTCTCCAAAAGCAGAATTCACTGTAAAGCAGGGCGATAAAGAATATATTGTGAACGGTACAGCGCTTGCGCCCGGTCGATACACCGTATGGTTTGAGGACGAGCGTTCCCTGCGCAGCAAAATTAAGCTAATCCATCAATATAATCTAAAGGGTCTGGGTTCATGGTCCCTATCACAAGCTTCCGAGCACATTCTACAGAACCTTACCTCCTGGCTAACCCATCCGGATGGGGACGCAGAGGATGAAATACTTCACTATGGCAGAGTTACCGCTTCATCCCTTCGGATTCGTCAGGAGCCCTCTCTGCAAAGTGAAACAATCGCCTTTTTCAGCCAAGGGGATGTCGTAAAAATTATTGGCATTCTGGATGGATGGTATCATGTAAGCCTTGGGGATGGCAAAACGGGATATGTCAGCTCAGAATATGTACGCATTGATGGGGCAGAGGATCAGCCTGAGTCGACTCGCACCGGCTATTCCACCGGCTCC
>UMGD01016702.1_pt1 | contig 27267 bp, 21 predicted proteins | sample 1965201 | NCBI WGS metagenome assembly UMGD01 (sample SAMEA4836066, study PRJEB28245) | human gut metagenome | biome: gut microbiome; material: fecal sample | place: Denmark | collected 2008 | reverse complement strand
GTAGTCTTGATTGACTACATCATTATTATACTAGGAGATGATGTCCGATTTTATTCGGGATGATATTGCTTCTGAAAAGCATTTGCTGGAGATTCTAAGCCGGGAATCTGTGTCTTCCTTTGCCATTGAAAACAACATTGTCTTTCTGTACTCTGTTGTTCCGGCACAGGAAACCAAACTGTCCTTTATGACTTTATCACACCGTATTGTCTGGAACACGAAAAAGATCCAGATGGTGATTATGGCAGTTTTTTGCAGGGAAGACCGTAACCTGCTCTTTTACTTAAACAATTTATTCTATCACAGCCATGATTTTGAAGCTTTTAAAATACCACAAAACGAATCCGAAAAAAATGATTTTTTCCGTTTATCCGGTGTTTAAATTATATCTGATTTTTGCCAAAGGAGCCTGCCATGCCAGTTATCTATTATACCTATTATACCCCTGTCTCAGATTCAGTCAGCGCAGTGGAAGCACAGGAACACTCACTGGGAAGGACTCTTCTCCTCACCGGACTCAAGGAGCTGTACCATATTCACTACTCCACAGATAAGTTAGAGGAATCTCTCCTTATCTCCCCGGAGGGAAAGCCTTATCTGGCGGGTCTGCCAGGTATCTACTTTAACATCACCCACTGTCACAGGCTGGTGGCATGTGCTTTTTCCTGCCGTCCCATCGGCATTGACGGGGAATTGCCCGGAGCTTTTGAAAACGCACTGATAAAAAAAGTATTTTCCCCTGAGGAAAAATACTTTTTTTATCAAACAGCCACTACGGCTGAGCTTCGTATTCGATGGTTCTTTAAATTCTGGACTTTAAAAGAAGCCTATGTAAAAAAAACCGGAACCGGTATCACCGTACCTCTCACTGAGCTTACCTTTACCTTTTCCCAGATTCCCGCGCCTGATACCATTGGCTGCCCGGACCCTGGAACGATCTGCAGGCAGTTTGTCTTATTGACGGGGCATATTCTGTCTGTCTGTTACGAATCTGACTCCGGAGATGAGACAATCTCATTAAACCTTTTATAGCGGTCCATTTCCTGTCTGATATACTCAGCATTTTTGGGATCACTTAATTTAGATATACATATTTTGATCATACCCTGTATCTCATTATAGTGCTCATAGATACCTTCCTGTGTATTTCGTGCCCTTCTGATTTCTTCCTCCGGCCAGTGAATGGTCACTTTTTCATCTTTCACGCTCATCTTGCCCCAGATTCCGCACACCGGGCATTCCACCTCTGTGGTGCCGTTCATATTCAACATGCGGCAATGGCACACAGGGCAGGTGCCGTCTTCTTCCGGTTCTCCCACCCAGATATCTGTCTGGCTGTAAGGTTTTCCGATGGACTGGGCTACTGCTTTTCCCAGAGAAGCACATCTCCCCATTAAATCTCTGTCTAACACCGGATGAGCTGTGATTCCCTGTTGATATGCATCCACATGGCCCACACATTTCTGTACAAAAGAAAAGTCAAACAAATGCAGCATGGGCAGCCCTAATGCCACCCAATTGCGGGTACCTGCGCCTCCCACGGATATATATGCTGAATAACGGTCCTTGAAATAACGTTCATCCAGCAGAGGTTTTCCGGCTGCCGCACGCTTCTTGTTTTCTTCCAGCAGCGACGCGCGATCATGGGAAGGACAGAGACGATCCATAAAATTCTTAAACTGCCCTACAATGCCAACTGCATACACCGGCGCACCGATAATAATACCGTCACAGTTTAGATAAGCCTCCTCCAGGATATGGTAATCATCCTTTAAGCAGCATTTGATTACCACCTCTCCTTTGTCGCGGCAGCGGGAGCAATAATCACATGCATGGCAGTGATCGATCCGCATGGCCATTGTATTGATAAACTCTACCTCCGCCCCTTCTGCCCTTGCGGCAAACAGTGCTTCCTTTACCATAATATCGCACCGCTGGTTTTTCCGGCCGAATGAAATCCCCAATATTTTCATAACTGCTCATTTCCTCTCTTTTCGTTTTTTGTTCCGTATCTGTCTGTTCTATGACATAACATATTTAATACTGATCAATGCAATCTCGTTGGCTGACAACTCTTCATCGACAGCCAGCATACCATTTTGGGTATTTGCCTCCTTTATGGTCAGTTTAGGTTCACAGACCCTGCGAAAATGCCTGATGTCATTTTTTGACAATTCATTTTCATAGCCCATTTCCTTCCAAATACCAAGGACATTGCCATTCCAGTCATTGATACGATTGACTTTTATACAATAGTTTCCTTCCCGCACTCCCTGTAGCTGAAGCTGCAGTTTTAACTTGCACCTGCTCTCGTAATATTTCCACATACTTTCTTTTTCCAGATCCGTCTCAGGCGTAAGATAATAATTATAGTTCAGCTTCTGCTGATTATGGCATACGATCCTGTAATTATCGTGCCCGTCTGTGGTGACCAGATAATTTTTATCTTTTCCCACAAGGCAGGGAAAAAGGCGGTTCAAAAAATAAAAAGCAAACCCCGAAGGTTTCAAAAATCCATCTTTGGCCAGCAGGCCTCCTCCGCCGAACAACACCTTGGGCGTATCAAAAGACACACACTGTATGTCGCTGCCCACGCTATACGCCATGGACGCAGTCTTGCCCCAGAGATCGATCACGTTTTTTACAATATATGCACCTTTAAAGTTTGTATCATGGATATAATTACGGTCACTGGGTGTCAGATTCCAATGAGTGATATAGACCGGCAGTCCGCCCATTCCGGCAGCAGCTATCACTGCCAGCTCTTTTTCTATCAGATGGACAAACCCGTCGTCATCTGAACTTCTCTTGGCAAAGGTATCCAGTCCATCCGAACCTCGTTCATAGGAATTATAATATATGGATATAAAATCAGGCTGATACTCTCTCTTTGTCCACATACTCAGAAATTCTTTCCTATCTGCCCGTCCATAATCCATCCGGATTCCATATCCGCCCACCTTAATATCTTTATTGCATTCTTTGATGATCCGGCAGGTAATTTCAAATCTGTCCAGATATTTTTTTCGCTCTATCCTGTCATCCCTGTACGCCTCATTAAACCAGAGTTCAAACCTCCAGTTCTTCAGATTTGTCTGCTCATAGCGCATCCCCAGATGACGTACAAAAACCTTCATGAGTCTTTCCCACTGCTCACTTGTATATTCTGAAAAATGTTTTTTCTTGGTCACTGCCTCTCCAACTGTATAGCAGATAGACACCGGCCTGATGCCTAAATCAATATGCGGCAGCATTCCCTGTTCCAGTACAAAGTCCAAAACAGCATCAATCCTGCTGAAATCATAATGCTCCAAATCCGGCTTAATATAAAAATCTTCCGTGAATATATTCCAAAACCTGATATACTTAAATCCCAGCGTTCTCTGCAGGATCAGTAAATGTCCCTGTACGGACGAGTGCAGCAGATTTTCTGCTTCTCCCAGATTAATGGTATCCCCCCAGTAATTCTGGAACATTTCCTTTTGCTCTACAAAGTATTGGGCCTTACATATCTCAACCTTTTTCTCTTCCCATTCTTCCGGTACCGGAGGTTCGACATCCCCTATGATTTCTTCCACACGCTTTTTCAGCGCAGCGGCTTTCGTAATGTCGTCTTGCATGTTATCTTCCGCCGCAGCCTGTCTGCGGAACTCTGACGGTGTTAATCCGTAACTTTTCTTGAACACTTTATTAAAAAAGGCCACCGAGGTAAAACCGCAGTTGTATGCAACTGCAGTAATGGGGATATCTGTATACAAAAGTTCATCTGATGCATGGAAAATCCTCACATTGGTCAGATAACTGCCAAAAGTCATTCCGTAGTTCTTTTTAAAAAAACGTGACAGGTATCCATTGGAGAGATACAGTTGATCGGAGAGTTCCTTGATGCTGATAGGCTGGGAATAGTTGGAATGGATATACTGGTTAATCTGTCCGATCCGCTCCCCGTAAGGATCCTCATCATCTTCACTGTATTGATAGTCCGTGGAATTCACCATAAAATTTACAGACAACTGATGTAAAACCGCATAGCAGTCCGACATAAAACCAAAGGTATGTTCGTAATCCCGTTTTTCAATATAATGCTTTAGCAGATGCTTGAGAAGCTGCCTCAGTTTATGATAATTTTCATTGTCCGATGCGCTGGAATCACACCAGAAAAAAATATCGGCATTATCCACCTGCCTGCAAGCTTCCTGATAATTAATGCTCAGTTGCATAAGCAGGTAATCTTCAGACTGATTCACCGCATATCGTTTATTGGAATTAATTACGATAACATCCTCTTGGTTTAAATGATATTGTTTTTGCTCCACCTTCACATCCAGTTTTCCTTCCAGAACAAACAAAACCTTGATTTCTGTAAGCACCAATTCCTCATGTCTGGAATTATCCTGGATAGAAAGACTGAACAGTTCTTTTTTCCTCATATATTCTCCAAATCATATTACATAATGAATAGTTTCACGAATGGTTACTTAATTCTGATTGTAGCATATCCCTCAAAATCCACAATGCATTAATTTGTCAAATATTCTATACTTTTCTATACTGTTTGCGGAAAACATCCTGTTTTTATTTCTGGATATATTCGGCTGCACTCATTCCGGCAATACGCCCGCTGTTCACAGCAAAACCCATGGAATTTCCCGGAAGCAGGAACATATAGCTGTCATCATAAATATTGCAGGCATCCGCTCCGGCGCAGTACAGTCCGGGAATGGGCATAAACTCCCTGTCACAGGCTTCACAGTTTTCATTGATACGGACGCCTCCCACAGTTCCGTAACCTCCCGGATGGTGGGCGGCTGCATAAAATGGCGCTTTGAATATAGGCCTTAAATACCGCTTTGCCTTAAAAAATTCTTCGTCCACACTGTCACAGAAGAAATTATAGTCATCTATGGTTTCCTTCAGATTCTCAACATCAATTCCCGCTTTTTCAGCCAGTTCCTCGATGGTATCTGCCCGGAAGAAATTATGGGAACCGTTTTCCATAAGACTCTCAAATCCCTCAAAAAAGTCTGACACATCGGATACATTTGCCACTAAGCTGGTGACATCCACTCCGTGTTTTATGTAATACTTGATGATAGAGGTATCCACAATATTAAATACCACTTTATCCTTTTGATGGTTTGCCAGATTACTCAGATAAGTGCTGTTCTGGATATATTCTTCGTTCATAATGCGCTTTCCAAACCGGTTTACAAGAAGATTCGGCTGCTTGAAAATGTTGGAGACACTGGCATTTGCCGGCTCCCCGCCTCCTAAATCAGCCGCCATCTCGATCCGGATGGGCATCTGGTCAGCACCCGCCTCCCATGCCATACGGATACCATCCCCCACCATACCGGGAACAGCAAAGTTATACACATCTTTTCCGTATTCCAGCCCTGTATATTCTTTGATCATCTCAGTATTTGCGCCTGCGCCGCCTGTACAGATAATGGCTGCGTCACAGCGCACTTCTATCTCTTCATTATTCTGGCCTCTTGCCCGCACTCCCACAACTCTTCCGTCTTCCTTGAGGATTTGTGTTGCGGCTGTCTCCAGAAGTACCGTCACACCCAGTTCCAATGCCTTATTATATAAGGCTCTGTTCATAAAAGAAGCGGCTCTTGGGCCAATTCCTTTATCCGTTTTTACAATATGCCAGGTTGCCTCTGATTGCGGAAAATAACGAAATGCCCCTTCAAATTCTACGCCTATATCTTCCAGCCATTCTATTGTTTCCGCTGACTGGGCAAAATATCTTTTGACTAACCGGGCGTCTACATTGTAATGTGTATAGTCCATAAACATATCAAATGCTTTTTCCACAGTAATATCTATCATCTGTTTTTTTTGATATTTTGTCCCTATTCCCAGTGGCCCCATCCCCATATTTGCCGTACCTCCGATTGTACTGCTTTTTTCCAATACAATTACATCCGCTCCATCCTGAGCAGACTGTACAGCTGCAGATAATCCGGAAGGTCCTGCTGCTATTACACAAATTTGCGTATCATATCTTTTCATTATCTGTTTTCTCCTTTACCATACCCGCTTACCCTGAAGGTGCCCCGGCTGTTACTGCGTCGTCTTTTCACTTTTATTTCATGAACTCTTCCGCCCGGTGACACGCCACCATGTGGTCAGGTTTAATCTCTCGAAGCTCTGGCTCAGTCTCCCGGCATTCCTGTTTTGCATAAGGGCATCTGGCTGCAAAGCGGCAGCATACTTTTGGATCAATAGGAGAAACAATTTCTCCTTTTAACACCATTCTCTCATGCTTATAGTTCACCTTAGGAATGGGGATTGCTGACAGCAATGCCTTTGAATACGGATGAATCGTATTTTTAAAGATTTCGCTGGCAGGACATTTCTCAATCATCTGTCCCAGATACATCACTGCAATATCGTCAGAAATATGTTTTACCACCGACATGTCATGGGTGATAAACATGTAGGTCAGCCCTCTCTCCTCCTGAAGATCCTGAAGCAGATTCAGTATTTGGGCCTGTATAGATACATCCAGGGCTGATACCGGTTCGTCACAGACAATAAACTGCGGATTCAATGATAATGCACGGGCAACCCCGATACGCTGACGCCGTCCGCCGTCCAGTTCATGAGGATATGTCCTCTCCAGTCTTTTTGCAAGTCCTACCAGTTCCATCATCTCCCTGGCCCTGTCGGTAACTTCCTTACCTGACATGGAGCGGTTGTTTACACGGATCGGCTCCTCGATCAACTGGAGAATATTCATGCGTGGATCCAGGGATGCGTACGGATCCTGGAAGATCATCTGAATATCAGAACGATATTTCTCCTTAAATTCTTTTTTGGGCATGTTGGCAATCTCTGTTCCGTCGTAAAAAATCTGCCCATCTGTTGGATCATGGAGTCTCATCAGGGTTTTTCCAAGGGTTGATTTTCCGCAGCCTGATTCTCCAACGATTCCAATGGTTTTTCCTTTTTCGATGTTAAAAGTCACATTATCAACCGCATGAAGTGTCCCTCTGGGGGTAGAAAAATATTTTTTCAGGTTCTTTACTTCTATGATATTTCCCATCTATTCTTCCTCCCATCCTTCTGTATATTGACAGCACTTTACTTCATGAACGGCATCCAGCCTCACCCTTTGAGGGTCGCATTTTTTACAGCAGTCTTTTCTTTCCTCACAGCGCTGGTAAAAGCTGCAGTATTCAGGAAGATCTGCCGGATTGGGTACTAGACCCTGAATCACATGCAGCCGCTTTACCTCCTCCTCCAGGGATGGAATAGACCGGTATAACGCCTTTGTGTACGGATGTTTTGCCTTGTTAAATATATCTTCCACTGTGCCGTACTCCACAATTTCACCGGCATACATGACTGCGCAGTAATCACACATCTCCGCCACAATTCCCAGATCATGGGTGATCAATATCATGGATGTGCCGTTGACATCCTGCAGTTCCCGCATCATATCCAGAATCTGTGCCTGTATGGTCACATCCAGGGCTGTTGTGGGTTCATCGGCGATCAAAAGATCCGGTTTACATGCCAGCGCAATGGCAATGACAATACGCTGCTTCATGCCCCCTGAAAACTGGTGAGGGTAATCTTTATACCTGTCCCGCCCGATTCCCACCATTGCCAGCATATCCTGGGCCCTTTTCAAGGCGTCGGCCTTGGAGCAGCGGTCATGCAGATAAACAACCTCTGCAATCTGCTCTCCTACGGTCTTCACCGGATTCAGCGCTGTCATTGGGTCCTGAAAGATCATACTGATTTGTTTTCCGCGGACTGCACGCATTTCTCTCTCGCTTTTCTTTAAAAGGTCCTCTCCGTCCAACAGAATAGACCCCTGAATGACGTGTCCCACTTTCGGTGGCAAAAGCCCCATAATGCCGTAAGCAGTGGTGGTTTTCCCTGCACCAGTTTCACCCACCAGGCCCAGCACCTTCCCCTTTTCCAGAGTGATCGTAATATTGTTGACAGCCTCCACTACTGATTCATCTGTTTCATAATGGATGACCAAATCTTTTACTTCCAGTATATTTTCGCTCATATCCACATGCTCCCTATTTCATTTTCGGATCAAACGCATCACGAAGGCCATCACCCATAAGATTAAATGCAAAACAAGTGATCATTATCATAAGCGCCGGGAAAATCATCATATATGGCGCTGTAGTCATGTATGCCTTTCCGTCATTCAGTATCAGTCCCCATTCCGGAGTTGGTGCCGCAAGCCCGACTCCGATATAGCTCATGGAAGACATCAGCATAATGGATGCCGCAAGAAATCCCACAAAGTAAATGACCATAATCCCCACTGTGTTGGGTATCATATGTTTCACGATCATCTCCAGACGGCCCACGCCGATTGCCTCTGATGACTCAATATAATCACTGCCCCGCACACGAAGAATCGCCGCCCGGTTGTTTCTTGCCATTGTAGGCATGGAAGCAAACATAATGGCTGACACTAACTGGGGAATCCCGTTGCCGAGAACTGCTACAATACACATTGCCATCATGATCATAGGTATGGACTGGAAAATATCCATAATACGCATGATCACAGTATCTATTTTCCCGCCGAAATATCCGGCGATGATTCCCAGAAGCCCTCCGCTGAACATTGCCGCCAATGTACAGAAGAATGCGATGAGCAGGCTGTATCTGGCGCCGTAGATACAGCGGCTGAAAATGTCCCGTCCGAAATTATCTGTGCCAAACAGATGCTTTGCACTGGGTTTCTGCAGCATAGCCATGTAATCCTGCACCTGGTAATCATAAGGAGCAAGAAGTGGCGCCAAAATTGCAATCAATACCAATATGACAACCACCACCAGTCCCATCAGTGCTGTGGGATTTCGTTTAAACCGTTTCCAAGATTCATAGAGAGGAGTTGAGTTTACTGTTTTTTTACGTTTTGCGTTTTTTTTCTCTAATTTCTCCATTGCAGGAGTATGCATCTTTGCCATTTCTTTCACTCCTATGCCTTTTTTGCTTTTTTTGCCCCGCCTGAGATAATGGTTGTTTTTAGCCGCGGATCGATCAAAATAAAGCTGATATCCACCAAAAGATTGATAAGCGTCAGGATCAAAGCAAGAATTAACACCCCGCCTAAAACGGACGGATAATTTCTCTGGGTAATTGCATCCACAATATACTTTCCCACTCCCGGAATACTGAACACTGTCTCTATTACCATTCCACCGCCTATGGCCACACCAAGGTTGCTTCCTATGGACTGTGCCACAGGGATCATCACATTACGCAGCGCATGTCTCTTTATAATATTCGGCTCTGTCTGGCCTTTGGCTCTTGCTGTCCGGATATAGTCTTCGCCCAACACTTCCAGCATACAGGATCTTGTGATACGTGTGTAACTTGCAACAGAAGAAAGTCCAATACAAAGCATGGGCAAAATGTAGCCGCTGGCCACCTCAACTCCTGTTGCCGGAAGTAAATGAAGCTGTACTGAAAATATCAGAATCAGAACTAATGCCACTACAAACTCCGGCACCGATTGAAAGAACATGGAAATTATCAGTACCAGGGAATCTGCCCATGTGTATTTTTTGATTGCGGATATGATTCCAAGGATAATCCCCAGTACAGCGCCAATGGCCACTGCCCCCAAGGTGACGATCATGGATGTGACAAGACGCGGAGCCAGTTCCCGAAGCACCGGTTCTCCTGTTCGGTAGGACTTCCCGAAATCCCCCCGGCATACACCGGTTATATAATTTACATACTGTACAACCACAGGCTTATCCAAACCTAATTCTTCCCGCTTTGCTTCCATCTGTTCTTCCGATGCTGAGTTTCCTAAAATCTGACGAACGGGATCTCCCGGGGTAAAGGTTTTTAAAGTGAATATGATTGCAGACACCCCCAGCATAATGGGGATCAGCAAAGCAATTCTTTTTAATACATACTTTATCATTGTCTTTCTCCTGTTAAATACAAGTGCCCTTATTTATAGAAATCCGTAATACAGGTGAATCCTCTTTCTAATGTGTTATAACCTTTCAGACCTTTTGCTACAATGGCTGCTTTCATTTCCGGATAAAGGTTTGCCTGAATGCAGTCACTCTTCATAATGTTTTCAAGTTCCGCCAGTTTTTCTTTTGCAATCTGCGGATCTTCTGCTGCGATAATATCCTTGCGCAGAGTATCTATCTCATCAGTAGTCACCTTCGGTCCGCCTATGGCAAATCCGGCTTCAATGGTTCCTTTATCCAGAGAAGTAATGATAGAAGGATTTCTGTTATCCATAATCCAGCCGATCGTGATCATGTCATAGTTTCCGGAAAATGCATCACTAATGAAAGACGCTGTATCAGGAGTGTTTAATGTGAGATTGATGCCTGCTGCGCGGCAGTTCTCCTGGATGACCGTGTACATCGGGATAAGGTCTGCAGTTCCAAGAATAGTTAAATCAATCCCATTTGCATAGCCTGCTTCCGCCAGTAAAGCTTTCGCGCCCTCTACATCCGGTTTTCTCTCTTCCTTAGTGTAAGTCTCATTAAAGTAATAACTTGAAGGAGATGCAAATCCAAGGGCCTGTTCTGCTGTTCCCCCTGTTCCCACCATTGCAAGGGCCTCATAGTCAATGGATTTCATGATGGCTTCCCTGATGTTTTTGTCTGCCGTTGCTTTTCCCTCTGTCATGTTGAACCACAGATGAGTAACCTGTCCGAAATCATAGATGACAACATCTATTTTTTCATCCTCTGTATAAGTCACCGCCTGGATAACCGGCATGTCCACTGCCACCTGTGCGTCCCCGGAGTCTACAGCCAGTTTTCTTGCTGCCGCATCATTGGTGAAGGTACATTCAATCCTTTTGTAATATCCTTTAAAGTCTTTATCCCAGTAATTTTCGTTGCGCTCTAAGATAATGGATTCTCCGCTCTTCCATTCAACAAAACGGTATTTGCCGCATCCGATCACCGGATTGCTCTGTACCGCCTCCAAACCGCCGGCCGCTTCTACTTCCGCCTGGCTTACAATACCGAAGTTGCCCCAGGCAAGCATGGCCAGTAAGTCAGGAGCTTTCTGTGTAAACTCAATGACAACCGTAGACTCGTCTTCCGCCACAGCTCCCAGTATAAACTGTCCGGTATCTGTATTGGCACTGTACTCTCTCCAGATTCCCACTGTATATACCACGTCATCCGCTGTCATGGTCTGACCGTTTGTATATACAACATCGTCTCTTAACTTGAATCTGCAGTGGGTATCATCCACCCATTCCCATTCTGTTGCCAAAGCAGGAATCACTTCACCATTTTCATCAACTGCAACTAAACGATCCATGATCGCATCTGCAATATAGACAGATTCATTTTCAATTTTCCCGGCAGGCGCACCCCAAAGTGTGGACGGTTCGGATGCAAGCACGATCCTGATTGTCTCATCTGTCACCTCTGTATTGGGGGCATCCACATTTGCCTCAATAAACTGACCGTTTCCTTCTGTCTTTTCCGTCTCTGCCTTGTCAGTATCTGTATCTGTTTTCGCTGCCGGAGCCGAATCTGACGAATCAGTTCCTCCCCCGGACGAACATCCCATAACCGTACATGCCATAGCTGCCGCCAGAAACATTGCCATAAACTTCTTACCTTTCATTTCATTTCCTCCATCGCTTTATTTTTATATGTATTGTAACACCCATGTAACTGCTGCTCTTTCCTTTTCTAAATGTGATTATAGTCCTTGAGTCACCTTCTGTTTTTACTCCCGGACTTCAGGTCAAAATAGTTTACATTTTATGACCTATTTCGACATTTTCGGATATTTTTCAGCACATCTGAATGATATCCCAGTGCTCCGCCAGTTTCCCCTCTTCCACCCGGTAGGTATCAACCACCCGGCATACAGTCTTTCCGCCGGCATCCACATTTTTTAAATACACTGCAATCATATTGTCTTCCTCTATCATCCTGACAATCTCAAGATGAAACTGAGGGTCACTGATGAACTTATCTGCAAATGCCTTTTTCAAAGCCTCTCTTCCCTGTGCTACTCCCGGATTATGCTGTATGTAATCTTCCTTTACATACTTGTCAGCACATTCGATCCTATGTTCATTGAAAAATTCCCGGTAAAAATTGTAAATCAGCTCCTTGTTCGTCATCCCGGCCTCCTGCTCTTTGACAATACCTTTTTATTTTTTAACTGCGGCTGCCCTGGCTGCGGAAATCACAATATTTCCTTTAATCTCAGAAACCGGTGCCCCCCTGGAACAGTCACAGACAATGCTGTTGAACCCCTGGAGCATGGGGCCATACACATCTGCATGTCCAAACTGCTGAATCAATTTTACAGCAGTATTCCCCACATTGAGATCCGGCCAGATCAATACATTGGCTTTTCCTGCCACTTTGCTCTCTCTGTTCACCTTCTTCTCTGCAACGGAAGGTACGATCGCCGCATCTAGCTGAAACTCACCGTCAATAGACAAATCCGGCCTCAGTTCCTTTGCAATCTTCAGAGCCTCCACTACCTTGTCGACCAATTCTCCCTCTCCGCTTCCCAATGTGGAGTAACAGATCATGGCACATCTCGGTTCCCATCCCAGCAAATCTTTCACTGTATCACAGGCTGAGACTGCAATGTCTGCCAACTGTCCGGCATCCGGGTTGGTGCACACGGCACTGTCGCCTATGGCCAGAAAAGAACCCTCGCTGCCCTCATACCCCGGAATATCCGCCAGACCAATACTGGAGATAGTTGTGATTCCCGGTTTCAGCCCAATGATCATCTGCCCTGCCACAAGCACATCCCCTGTGGTATTGTCAATACCTGCAAACGTCACATCCGCCTCTCCTGCTGCCTGCATGACCATGGCATAATATAATGGGTTCTGCATACGCCGATTCAGTGGTTTTTCCTTCAGCTTTGTATCAGGTTTTGCCACATATTTTGAAATCAGTTCCGCCTTATGGGCCTCCTCAGAAATGTCTGCGAAAGTGAATACGTTTTCATCATATCCTCTTTCTTTTGCAAGAGCCCTTAACTCCTCTTCATCCCCTACAAGAATGGGAATGATATATCCATCCCGGCCTGTCTCATAGGCGGCCTGCATCATCTTTTCATTGGCCGCTTCCGGAAATGCCACTTTTTGCGGATTCTCTTTTGCCTTTGCATAAACCATATCCAACAGATTCATCTTACTCTCTCCCTTCTGGTGACCATACCGGCTCCCCGGTATATATTTTTCCTTCTTCTACTCCGTCCAGCACCCGAATGACTCCTGCTGCCATGGCTTCTAACTCAAACTCACCGGGATACGCAGAAACCGGCGCAATCCAGGAACAGGTTTCTGTGATTTTTTCCACTAAATCTTTATTATGTACGATTCCTCCGCCGAGAAGAATGCCGTCCACATCACCCTGCAGAACCCCTGCCATGGCTCCTATATACCGAATGATCTGATATATCATGGCATTCCAGACAAGTTCTGCCTCTTTATCACCTTCTGCCGCTCTTTTTGTCACTTCCAAAGCATCCGACGTGCCAAGATGGCTTACAAAACCTCCGGTCTTGGTGCATAAAGACTTTACCTCTCTCCTGTCTTCTGCGGCCCCGCATAACTTTTCCACCTCAATCACCGGCACTGTACCGCACCGGGTGGGCGCCATGGGTCCGTCACCTCCCACAATGTCATTCCCGTCAATCATTCTTCCCTTTTGGTGGGCTGAAATGGAGATTCCGCCGCCAATGTGGCACACGATATAATTTTTATCTTCATACCTCCAGCCGTGAGAATTGCTGTGACGGATTGCGGTTTCCTTTAAATTCAGGGCGTGGAGATGTACATTTCTGTATACCCCTTTGATTCCGGTCATTCTTGCATATAATGTCAGTTCATCTGTGTCCGGCGGATTCACAACAAAACACGGCTTCTGAAATTCCGACGCAAATTCATTGGCGATCTGGGACCCAAGCTGGGCCGGATGTGCCACTCCATTAGCCCCTCTCACCGCATGTTCCAACAGCGTCTCATTTACTATGTAAGTTCCCCCTTCCACTGCCATCAGACCTCCGCCCCGGCCCACAAACGCATCTATTGTCCGCAGGTCCATATGCGCATCCTCCAATGCCTGCAGTATGGTTTCTTTCCTGTAGGAAAGTTGGGAACTGATGGTGGGAAATTCTTTTAACTTCTCCGCGTCATGTGATACATTTACCGTAAATAATTCTCTCTCCCCTTCAAAACAGCCTACTTTTGTCGATGTAGAACCGGGATTAATTGCCAATATACGATATGCCATTCTTTTACCCAGGGAACATCCCTTTTCCTTTCATAAATTTATTTGTCAATTTATTTGTGACCGGGACTCTGCCATTTTCTGTCCCGCAAATACGACAATTTCCATAAATTTATTGTATCTGTTTCACCTTTCCTTTACTTTTTCTAAATTCGCTTTAATCCTTGCTGATTTTTACTTTCTTCCTTCCGAAACAGATTTTCTTTGGCAAACAGGTCAATTTTATGCATGAACATTAACCTTTTTTCATATCCTGCAATTTAAAAGCCTGGTAGAAGCGGACCGCATTTTTTCAAAAAAGGGATTGACATTTCTTTTTTTTCGTGCAATACTACTTACCATAAAGCAAAGGCGCTTTGGGTGAATATCATCCAAAGCGCTTTTTTGCGTTTAAATTGAAAGGAGTGCTGTGGATATGTCAAGAGATATTCCTACACTATATGGAAGCCTTGTCTTCAGTGACAAGGTGATGCGGAACAAACTGCCGAAGGACGTATATAAAGCCCTTCACAAAACAATCCAAAACGGAACCCATCTGGAACTGGACGTTGCCAATTCCGTGGCAGTAGCCATGAAAGAGTGGGCTGTGGAAAACGGAGCGACACACTTTACCCACTGGTTTCAGCCCATGACCGGTTATACTGCGGAAAAACACGACAGCTTCATCTCCCCCAACGGAAACGGAGAGGTCATCATGGAATTTTCCGGCAAAGAGCTGGTAAAAGGAGAGCCTGACGCATCCAGTTTCCCCTCCGGCGGCCTTCGCGCCACCTTTGAAGCCAGAGGCTATACAAACTGGGACCCCACGTCACCGGCTTTTATTAAAGATAATACACTTTACATACCAACAGCATTCTGCTCTTTCAGCGGAGAGGCACTGGATAAAAAGACCCCGCTCCTCCGTTCCATGGAGGCACTGAACAAAGAGGCTGTAAAAATGCTTCATCTTCTGGGAAATACGGAAGTCACAAGCGTCTCAACAACCGTCGGCCCGGAACAGGAATATTTCCTGGTACCCAAAGAATTATACGAAAAACGGCGTGACCTTATCTTTACAGGAAGAACCCTGTTCGGCGCTCCTGCACCAAAAGGACAGGAGATGGAGGATCACTACTTCGGAGCTTTAAAGCCCAGGATCGCCGCCTACATGCATGACCTGGATGAAGAGCTGTGGAAGCTGGGCATTCCCGCCAAGACAAAACACAATGAAGTGGCACCTGCCCAGCATGAGCTGGCACCTGTCTTCGACACCACAAACGTTGCCGTTGACCACAACCAGCTCACCATGGAGATCATGAAAAAGACAGCGGAAAAACACGGCCTTGTGTGCCTGCTCCATGAAAAACCTTTTGACGGTATCAACGGAAGCGGCAAGCATAACAACTGGTCTATGTCCACCAACACCGGAACCAATCTGCTGGAGCCGGGCAGGACTCCTGCCGAAAACATTCAGTTCCTGGTATTCCTCATGGCTGTCATAAAAGCTGTGGATGATTACGCAGACCTTATGCGGGTATCCGCTGCCAGCGCAGGCAATGACCATCGTCTGGGCGGCAATGAGGCACCTCCGGCTATTGTCTCCATCTTTATCGGTGATGAGCTGGAAAGCGTCCTTAAGTCCATTGAGGAGGATGCTTACTTTGGAAAGGCGCATCCGGTACAGCTAGAGACAGGTGCTCATGTACTGCCTCACTTCACCAAGGATACCACCGACAGAAACCGCACCTCACCTTTTGCCTTCACCGGCAATAAATTTGAATTCCGTATGCTGGGGTCCGCGGCGTCTGTCGCAAATCCCAATATGGTGCTGAACACAGCGGTGGCAGAGGCGCTTGCACAATTTTACGGTGAATTAAAAGATACTGCCCCGGAAGGAATGGAACACGCAGTACATGAAATGATAAAACGGGCTATTAAAAAACATAAAAAAGTAATCTTCAACGGGAACGGATATACAGAAGAATGGGTAAAAGAGGCCAAAGCAAGAGGCCTTTACAACCTGGTTTCCACACCGGAAGCCCTTCCCCGATTTATTGCTGACAAGAATCTAGATCTGTTTATCAAACACGGCGTATTTACAAAAGAAGAGATTTTATCACGATACGAGATCCTTCTGGAAACTTACTCTAAGACAGTTGCCATAGAGTCCAAAACCATGCAGGAAATGCTCACAAAAGATTTCCTTCCGGCAGTCAACAGCTACGCTGCTTGTACCGCTAAAAATGCCGCGGATAAAAAAGCCCTGGTTCCGGGACTTTCCACTGCTTCGGAAGAAGCACTGGTAACCAGACTGACTGAGCTGTCTAATGCCATCACTTCCGGGACTGCTGTCTTAAAAGAGGCTACTGCCCGGGCAGAGTCCGTGGAAGATATGCAGGAACAGGCTGAACAGTTCCTCACAAAGGTTCTCCCTGTCATGGATGAGCTGAAGCTGGCAGCAAATGAAGCCGAGACAAAAATTCCGGATGAATATCTGCCATATCCAACCTATGACCACTTATTATTCTACGTCTAAGGAGACGTTCCATGGAATTACAGTCAGATTTTGATATAAAAGAAGCCTGCGGTGTATTTGGTATTTTCAGCCCTAAGGAGGAGGATGTGGCATCTTCCATTTATTACGGGCTTTGCTCCTTACAGCACCGGGGACAGGAGTCCTGCGGTATAGCTGTCTGCGATACCAAAGGACCCAAAGGCAATATGAATGCACACAAAGGGATGGGGCTGGTAAGTGAAGTCTTTAAGGAAGAAATCCTGGAAAACCTTCACGGAAATCTTGGTATCGGCCACGTCCGTTATTCCACTACAGGGGCTGCCACATTGTCAAACGCGCAGCCTCTGGTACTGAATTATATAAAGGGAACACTTGCTCTGGCCCATAACGGGAATCTGGTAAACACTCAAGACCTCAGGTGTGAACTGGAAAAAACCGGAGCAATATTCCATACAACCACGGATTCGGAAGTGATTGCTTACTGCATCGCCAGGGAAAGAGTCAACACACACAATGTGGAAGAAGCGATTCTGCATACGGCAAAGAAAATACGCGGCGCCTATGGACTGGTCATCGCCAGTCCGCGCAAGCTCATAGGTGTCCGTGACCCTCTTGGTCTCAAGCCGCTCTGCCTTGGCAGGCGAGACACCTCTTATATTATCGCTTCCGAGAGCTGCGCCCTCTCTGCAATCGGCGCAGAATTCATCCGTGATATCCGCCCCGGTGAAATCATCACCATAACGGCGGATGGTATCACCTCCAACTGCCAGCTTTGTCAGGAGACTCATGCACACTGCATATTTGAGTACATCTATTTTGCACGGCTGGACAGTACCCTGGACGGCATTAACATCTACGATGCCCGTATCCGCGCAGGAGCTGCCCTTGCGGCAGCATATCCCGAGGATGCCGATCTTGTGACCGGTGTCCCTGATTCCGGGATCCCGGCGGCAAAAGGCTATTCGGAAGCATCAGGGATTCCATTTGCATTAGCCTTTTACAAAAACAGCTATGTGGGAAGAACCTTTATCAAACCGACACAAAAGGAACGTGAACTAAGCGTCCGGCTGAAATTAAATGTTTTAGAACCTGTTGTCCGCGGCAAACGTATTATTCTTGTTGACGACTCCATAGTCCGCGGAACAACCATCGCGAACCTCATCCGTATGCTGAAAAATGCTGGAGCTAAGAGTGTTCATGTCCGTGTCAGTTCTCCACCGTTTCTGTATCCTTGTTACTTTGGAACAGACATTCCATCCAATAAACAGTTGATTGCTTCTTCCCACACGGCTGATGAAATCTGTGCCATGATCGGTGCTGACTCCCTGGGTTATATGAACACCCGGGATCTGCAGTCCATGGCGGGTAATCTGCCGCTGTGCAAAGCCTGCTTTGACAGCCATTATCCAATGGATATCACAGGTCATACAGCGGACAACAAACAGTAAAAGTTTTCTTTGCGGGCTTCCCGCTGCTGTCAACAGTAATTGCGGAGATGCACGGCCATATCCCATAGCCGCCATTTTCCGATTACATATATCACATTTTTCTTTATGCAAAGGTGCGTATTTTCAGAGTCTCCCATAACTCCCAAATACGCACCCTTTTTGTCTGCTTTTCATACGGAAGAATGTGAAAACTTGAAAAAGGAAGGAGATATTTTTATGAGTGATTTTTCATCTGTAAACACGATTTGGGTGCTTTTAGGCGCTGCGCTGGTCTTCTTTATGCAGGCCGGTTTTGCTATGGTGGAGACCGGCTTTACCCGGGCCAAAAACGCTGGCAATATTATCATGAAAAACCTGATGGACTTCTGTATCGGCACACCTGCTTTCTGGCTGGTTGGATTTGGAATCATGTTTGGCACCGGCAGCGGATTTTTCGGTTCCGTAGCAGGTATTGCCTCAGAATCCAACTATGGCGCGGCAATGCTTCCCGACGGTGTTCCATTCTGGGCATTCCTGATCTTTCAGACTGTATTCTGCGCAACATCCGCAACGATCGTATCCGGTGCCATGGCTGAGAGGACCAAGTTCTCATCTTACTGCATTTACAGTCTTCTCATCAGCCTTGTTGTATATCCCATTTCCGGCCATTGGATCTGGGGCGGCGGTTGGCTGGCTGAAATGGGATTTCACGATTTTGCCGGCTCCTGTGCTGTTCATATGGTAGGCGGTGTGGCAGCCCTTGTAGGTGCCAAAATTCTTGGTCCCCGTATCGGAAAATACTCCAAGAGCGGCAAATCAAGAGCCATTCCCGGTCATAACCTGACAGTGGGTGCTCTTGGTGTGTTCATTCTCTGGTTCTGCTGGTTTGGATTTAACGGCGCTTCCACTGTATCTATGGAAGGCGATGCCATTGTATCTGCCGGCAAAATATTCGTCACCACCAACCTGGCCGCAGCAGTAGCCACCATTACGGTTATGGCTATTACCTGGATACTGTATAAAAAACCTGATGTATCCATGTCCCTGAACGGTGCTCTGGCAGGACTTGTAGCCATTACGGCAGGATGTGACACTGTATCCCCCACATCAGCCGCCATCATAGGTATCCTGGCTGGATTTGTTGTTGTATTCGGTATTGAATTTATTGATAAGATCTGTAAAATTGATGACCCTGTTGGTGCCGTAGGCGTACATGGCATGTGCGGTGCACTTGGTACCCTCTGTGTCGGCCTTTTTTCAGACGGCACAGGCACAGATGCAAAAGGCCTTTTCACTGGCGGCGGTTTTCATCAGTTGGGCGTACAGTTTGTTGGATTTATCGCAACTGCGGCCTGGGTAGCAGTAACTATGGTCATCATATTCCAGGTGATCAAACACACAGTCGGGCTTCGCGTATCTGCCGATGAAGAAATCGCCGGCCTGGACGTAAGAGAACACGGCCTGGCAAGCAGCTATGCCGACTTTGTGACACAGGATTCTATGGGTTCTATTCCAAACGTCATGGGCACAACAAAGAACTATACGCCGGCATCAGAGGGCGCATCTGCCACTCAGGCACCTGCCGAATTTTCCCAAGATGTACCAAAGGAAGGCAGCCCCGCAGTTCACAAGCTCACTAAAATAGTTATCATCACAAGACGCAGCAAGCTGGAAGATTTTATGCACGCAATGAACGAAATCGGAGTGACAGGTATTACCATCACAAATGTACTTGGCTGCGGAGTCCAGAAAGGTTCCACTACCTATTACCGAGGCGTTGAGATGGATATGAACCTTCTTCCAAAGGTCAAAATAGAAATCGTAGTCAGCCTTGTACCTGTCCAGAAGGTTATTGATACTGCAAAAGCCATACTCCAAACCGGACAGATCGGAGACGGGAAAGTATTTGTATATGATATAGAAAATGTAGTAAAGATCCGTACAGGGGAAGAGGGGTTCCTTGCACTGCAGGACACTTCTGCTGAGGAATAAATCCACTAGGAAATAAGAAGTACCTCATCTAAAGGTTTTAAAAAAGCTCCGCCGGTTAGTTCACAACCGGCGGAGCCTCTTTTTTCACTTGCTGCTTTAAATTTTCTTACTGTTACTGTATGTCTTATTAATATCAGTGCAGTAAACATGTATTCCTGCTGAGCAGTTACCTTCGTTGTCAGTCAGCCATCGTCACTCAGCGTCTGCTATCTGTTATTCGTTTTCTTTCTCTTTGCAGAAAGCAACACTGTAAACACAGCACCTGCGGAGAGAACAGCCAGCATCAGATAGCCTGCCATGTTCATGGTATCTCCCGTCTTTGGAACTGTCTTGGTCAGTTTCTTGAATGTAACAGATATCTTATGGTTTGCGCTTACATCTTCAAATGTATACTTACTGTTTTTCACTGTAACTGCCTTGCCGTCCACTGTCACCTGGGAAATCTGGTATCCTTTGTTCGGTGTGATGGTGAATGTGGCGTCATTGCCCTCCATAACCTTTACGCTGCCGGAAGGAGAAATCTTGCCGTTGGAACCGGCGGATGCAGTGATCGTATACTGTTCTTTTACACTGAACGGCACTGTTATTGTCTTCTTCTCAGCAGTCATAGCTGTCCAGCCTTTTTCTGTATACTCTTCCAATCTGAAAACTACCTGAAGTTCCATTTTACCTGCTTTGTTCAATGTCAGTTTTGCAGTGTACGGGGATTTATTCCAGGTACCCTTTGCAGAGCTTCCCCATTTCCAGCTCTCTGGAACCCATCTGGTATCCTGTCCTTCCGGATTCTGGTTATCTGTGCCGTTTCCGTTAGCTGCCATGTTCACAACAGTGTTTTTGTCATAGACACCGTTTACCTCAATACCGGTCACACTGGAGCCTTCAAACGCGATGATCGTCTTGCCGGATGCACTGCTGCTCACTTTACTCTCCATTGCCTCATCCGGGTTATATTTTACTCTGGTCACAAAAGAGTATCTTGTGTTTGCCTTCAAACCGCTGAAAACTTCACTGTCCTGCCATTTTCCGGGTGTTCCGTTCTCAAGCATTGCAAATTCCTGTCCGTTCACGGCCCGAAGCGTAATGCTGTTTTCTGTCCTTCCAATGCATACAGGCGCTTCAGGAGCTGCCGCTGCCGCCTTTTTCGTAGTAACCTTCAGACTATCACTGACAGGACCTTCCATCTGTTTGTCCTTGTCGAATTTGACACGTGTGACAAATTCATATTCTTTGCCTGCTGTGAGTCCCTTAAATTCTCCTGTATTGTTCCAACTTATGTTGCCGCCATCCAGATATACGCCGTACTCCAGATCCGCTGTGGATGTATCAAGTTTGATGGTCGTATCTGTCTTCTCGGCAAGTTTCGGCGCTGCTTTCGGCTTCTCTGCTGCTGCTTTTAATGTGTGAACCTCTGCAGCATCACTCCACTCACTATCATCATACGAACTGCTGTCGCCCTTAATCATAATATAAGCCATATAATCTGTATCAGGTGTCAAACTGGGGAATTGACCATTATCATTGATCATGTCTGCGGCCTTAGTTTTATTGTCCTTTAATACCAGTTTATATCTGTAAGTATACTTGTCAGCGCCACTGCTTGGTTTCAGCACAACACTTGTATCAGTTACCTTATCAATCGCAGGTGGGTTTGGTTTCTCTGCATTTGGAAGGGTATCATTGGCATTATTGCTGCCCTTCAAACCATTCGCGTCATTTACTTTATTTTCTGAACTATTATTTTTCTGTTCTTCGCCTTTGGATTCCACACCCTTGGATTCATCCTTATTAGAATCATCTGCTTTAGATTCATCTTTTTTAGATTCATCAACTTTAGATTCATCGCCCTTCGGTTCATCATCTTTCTGCTCATCATCTTTCGGATCATCCGCTTTCGTTTCACCGGAATTGTCTGTCAATGTATCTTTTGTCGTATCCTTATCAATATGCTGCGTACCTTCTGTACTGCCCGTTGTCTCACCTACACTAGGCTGGGTGTTTGTCTCAGTATCTGTCTTATTCGTTTCCTCAGGTTTTGTCTGTTCTGTATTTAAATCTCCGCCCTGGGGTTTATTGATTTCTCCATTATTATCCGTATTCTCTGCTTTTGGCGGCTCCTCAGTCTTTGGAGTCTCCGTCTGTACTGCCGCAGCTTCTGTCTTTACCTTCAAGGTATCTGTATCCTGAACAGTTTCTGCATCCTTTGTCTTCCCGGCAAATACATATTCTGTCTCAGCCTTCAGGCCTGTAAAGGAAACTGTCTTTGCCGTCTTATCATACTGTTTATCTTCTGCCCATTTCCATTTGCTTCCGTTTTCCTGGATGCCGTATACATACCCGTCTTTTGTTTTCAGGACTACACTGTCCGCTGTCTTCTTGGACAGTTCCGGTTTTCCTGCTGTCTCTGTACTTTTACCGGTTCCTTCTTCCGCTGCGGAAACAAATACAGTTCCCATGGAAAATACCATGATAAAAGTGAGAAACATTGCCAACAGTCTTTTCACTTTGCGCTTCATAATCTTTCACCTCTTTCATTCCTTATTTGCCTGTGAATAACCATTCCTTTCTGTACTACTATTATAGCAAATCGTCGTTGCAATGAATAGTATATTAACAAACATTAAGAAAACTTTGTCGATATTTCCCAAATATCGCGTGCAATAACTGGCAGTAATTTTTATAACTCTTATGTCTTGACTTTTTCTTTTGGGTAGTATAAAATTAGAGGGTCGTAAGGAAATATTATGTTTCTGTAGCTCAGCTGGATAGAGCGACCGCCTCCTAAGAGAAAGCCGAGGCATTCCCCAAAGGGAAAAAATGAAAAACAACTTTCAGTTCGAATCTATTCTGAAAAATGCCAAAGGTGACAACAAAGCATTCCCCAATTTGGGGAACGTTCTAATGTTACTAAAGTAAAAAAATCTGTAGATTGACAACTCGAAAAAGAGTTGATAATCTTATATATGGCCGAAGGGAAAAATCCCAGAAACCCAGTAAAATCAAGGGTTTGCGGCATGTGTCGTCATAGCTCAGCTGGATAGAGCACTCGCCTCCTAAGCGAGGGGTCGGAGGTTCAAATCCTCTTGGCGACGGGCTTCAAAGCGTTCGAAAATGTTAGCTGGATTAGCTGACAACGAACGCTTTTGTTATTTTCAAATCACGTTCGTGACACAAAATTCCATTCAAAATGATCAATTTCCAGCTAACGCAATCCGATTTTTGTTAGCTGACAGCTAATCAAAATTACCGGTTTGCAAACCTGGGTTTTAGGAAGTCCAGCTAACATTTGGGTTCCGCTCCGTTGTCACCCTTTATTCGGGGATGTAAATCAGAGAAAAGGAGGGAAAAGAAACAATCTCTCCCAAACCTGCAAACATAAATTAGCTGAAACAGTATTCAATTCTATTAGCTACAGCTAATGGTCAAACAGCAATGTCTGTTTGGAACTTTACTATCTATAAAAGTTCCAGGCAGGCATTTTTTAGTTTCTGAATCCTGGAGGAAAGGAGTCAAGATGACTGAGCCAAACAGACAATCAGGAGAAAAAGAAGAAAGAATCATAGAAATTGAGATTGAGCGTCTTCGCCCTTTTAAGGAACATCCATTTCAAGTAAAAGATGATAAGGAAATGTTTCTTCTGCAGGAAAGCATTGAGAAGTATGGCATTTTAAATCCGCTGATCGTCAGACCAGTACCGGATGGCTACTATGAGATCATATCCGGCCACAGAAGAAAACATGCTGCGGAGAAACTGGGATATCGTAAAGTACCGGTGATTATCCGGGTATTAAGTGAAGATGATTCCATTTTAAGTATGGTGGATTCTAATCTTCACAGAGAACGGATCAGCTACAGCGAAAAAGCTTTTGCTTACAAACTGAAGAATGACGTACTAAAAAGAAAAAGTGGTCGAAAAAAGAGCCAAGTTGACCACAAAACACCAAGAAAACGATCGATAGATATTATCAGTGAGGATTGTGGTGATAGCCCAAAACAAGTGCAGCGTTATATATCACTGACAAAGCTTATACCGGAAATGTTGCAGAAACTGGATGATGAGATTATTTCTTTTTGTCCGGCAGTAGAGATTGCTGCATTGAAAGAAAATGAACAAAGAGAACTGCTTAAAGCAATGGATTATGCACAGGCGATTCCGTCACTCTCACAGGCTCAGCGGATAAAGCAGCTGAGTAAAGAAAAACAGTTATCGTTAGAAAAGATGGAAGAAATCATGTGTGAAGTTAAAAAAGGTGAGATCACCAGAGTAGCTTTTACCAATGAGCAGTTACACAAGTATTTTCCAAATTCTTATACACCGGCAATGATGAAACGGGAAATACTGGCACTGCTAAAATTATGGAAAAAAGAATCATGGGAAAGTTAAAGGAGGAAGAAATCATGTGTAAAGTTATATCCGTAGTAAACCAGAAAGGTGGAGTTGGCAAGACTACCACAACTGTAAATGTAGGTATTGGACTGGCAAGAGAAGGCAAGAAAGTGTTGCTAATCGATGCGGATCCACAGGGAAGTTTAACTGCAAGTCTCGGATATGAGGAACCGGATGATCTTCGAATCACACTGGCAACGATCATGATGGATGTCATCAACGAAGAAGAAATCAATCTGGAAGATGGTATCTTACATCACCAGGAAAATGTAGATCTACTTCCGGCAAATATTGAGCTTTCTGCATTGGAAGTAACGATGGGAAATGTTATGAGCAGAGAAATGATCATGAAGGAATATATCGATGCGATAAGATCACGATACGATTATATCCTGATCGACTGTATGCCGAGTCTTGGTATGATGACGATCAATGCACTGGTCTCTTCTGATTCTGTTCTGATACCTGTGCAGGCCGCATATCTGCCTGTTAAAGGACTTCAACAGTTGATCAAGACCATTCTTACAGTAAAGAAAAGACTGAACCGGAAACTGGCGATTGAGGGCATTCTCCTGACCATGGTAGATTTCAGAACCAATTACGCAAGGGATATTGCATCGAGAGTACATACAACCTACGGAAGTCAGATCGAGGTATTTGAAAATGTGATCCCGATGTCTGTAAAAGCTGCTGAGACCAGTGCAGAGGGAAAAAGCATCTACATGCACTGCCCGAAAGGAAAAGTTGCCGAAGCATATAAGAACTTAACACAGGAGGTTTTGAAAAATGAAAAATAGAAGTGGCGAAAAGATTAAACTGGCAAGCATTGATGAACTGCTGGGTGTGGTAAATGAAGAATCTGCAATGGAGATAGAAATCAGTAAGATCCATCCGTTTAAAAATCATCCGTTCAAGGTGCTGGATGATGAAAAGATGCAGGATCTGGTTGAAAGTGTAAGGATCAATGGAGTACTGACACCGGTACTGCTTCGAATGGATGATAATGAAGAATATGAAATGGTATCCGGTCATAGAAGAATGCATGCAGCACAGCTTGCAGGACTTACGACTATTCCGGCAATCGTAAGAGAATTATCGGATGATGATGCCGTGATTGCGATGGTGGACGCTAACATTCAGCGAGAGGAACTGTTACCGAGTGAGAAAGCATTTGCATATAAGATGAAAATGGATGCTATGAGAAGAACAGCAGGTCGTCCGACCAAAGAAAATCCCCGACAAAATGTCGGGAATTATGAGACGGCAGATCTCATTGGAAAGGATAATGGAGAAAGTGGACGACAGGTTCAAAGATATATTCGTCTTACGGAATTAATACCAGAACTTTTAGATCTGGTAGATAAGAAAAAGCTCCAATTTACAGTTGCTATTGATATCTCCTACATCGATAAGGAAGTACAGGGATGGATCTACGAATATATCAGCGACACCGGATTCATCAAACCAAAACAGATTGCAGCACTCAGAAATCAGCTGAATGATGGACCAATCAATCAGATTCAGATGTTATCGATTTTCAATAACTGTGTGATGGCAAAGAAAGTATCCCGGTCTCTTACTTTCTCAGAAAAGAAACTGACAAAGTATTTTCCGGATGATTATACAGCCAAAGATATGGAGCAGGTGATTGAATCATTATTAGAAAAGTGGATGCAGGAACAGTCCTGTTAAGGAGAGAAAAAGCTAAGAAAACAATGTCAAAGAAGTTTAAAAAGAGGACTTCTTAGCAGAAAATGAAAGGAGGAAATTATGGAGAAAAAAATGACATTTAATTATTTTTACGGTACCGAAGCTGATCAGTTCAGCTTCTACCGCATACCAAAAGCATTATTTACAGACAGCTATTTTAAAGATTTATCAAGCGATGCTAAAATTTTATATGGACTGATGTTGGATCGAATGTCTCTTTCCATCAAAAATCAGTGGTTTGACGACAAAAACAGAGCATATATCTACTTTTCCATCGAAGATATCATGGAATTACTGAACTGTGGCAGAAATAAAGCCATCAAATCCATGAGAGAGCTGGATGACGAAACAGGAATTGGTCTGATTGAGAAACGCAGGCAGGGATTTGGAAAGGTGAATGTTATCTACGTAAAAACCTTTATGCCTGAGAAAACAGATGCGAAAAAATTTGGAGAGGAATTAGAGAAGTTTAAAAAACAAACTTCTGTGGAAAATGAAGAGCCTGCAGAAGTTTACAATTTAAACTTCATGAAGTCCCAAAATCAAACTTCTAGAAGTCCCGAAAACAAACTTCAAGAAGTTTACATTTCAAACCCTAATAATACTAATCTTAGTTATACTGAAATGAATGATAATAAATCTAATCCTATCATATCTGTGGATGAGAAAAGATTTGATAGCGATAACCGCTCTGAGGATTATCAGGCTTATGAAAACCTTGTCAAAGAGACCATTGATTATGAATCACTGGAAGTAACCCATCATGACGATATGCGACAGGTAGATGAAATCGTGAACCTGATCGTAGAAACTGTGATGTGTAAAAATGACAAGATATTGATTGCCAGCAATTGGTATCCGGCATCACTGGTGAAGAAAAAATTTCTGATGCTGACCTATTCACATATCGAGTATGTCTTACACTGTATGCGTGGTAACACCACCAAAGTGAAGAACATCAAGAAATATTTATTAGCATCCCTGTTTAATGCACCGTCT